>Ga0111538_10002465_pt1 | contig 26014 bp, 20 predicted proteins | sample SoiMethybrSBSTD1_FD_79669 | JGI IMG/M metagenome (GOLD analysis project Ga0111538, IMG submission 79669) | Bulk soil microbial communities from a Populus tree surrounding site in Tennessee, USA - Soil MetaG P. TD hybrid SBSTD1 (version 2)... | ecosystem: Environmental > Terrestrial > Soil >...
CGCATCGCCTGCCGTTGCGTGGTCCTGTCGGCATGGGTGCTGTCGCTTGCCGGTGCGAGCGAATGGACGACGAACGCAGGTGCGCAGGCGTCGCGCACAGCAGAGTCGGTCATCCCTTCAACTATCCCTGCAAGCGCACGGACCCTTCGACTGCCTGAGGTTCCGTATCGGTACGCCGATATCGATCTTCCAGCCCATTTCACGCAGCCAGGCGCAAAACGTTTCGACAACACACCGCCCGACAACCCGGTTACAGACCAGGGCGCCACCCTCGGGCGGGTCCTCTTCTACGACACACGTCTGTCGGCCAATAGCACGATCTCCTGCGGCTCCTGCCACGTACAGTCGCATGCCTTCGTCGATCCCCAGCGCTTCAGCAAGGGATTCGCCGGTGGACTCACCGACCGGCATGCGATGAATCTCGTCAACCTGCGCTACCACCCCCGAGCCCGTTTCTTCTGGGATGAGCGCGGCGGCAACCTGGAGGCGATGGTGCTGATGCCGGTCGTAAACCGGCTCGAAATGGGCCAGGATCTCGAACGGCTACCCGGAATCCTCGCCGACGAACCCAAGTATGTCGATCTCTTTACGGGGGCGTTTGGCGATCCCGCCATCACCCAGGATCGCATCGCCCGTGCCCTCGCCCAGTTCCTCCGTTCGCTGGTGTCCTATCAGTCGAAGTACGACGAGGGGCGGGCGAACGCGCGTGTCATCGGCGATGATTTCGCGAACTTCACGGTCCAGGAAAACCGAGGGAAGGCTCTGTTTCTGCGGAATTGTTCCCTCTGCCATCTGCCGAATCAGGAAGCGCACTTCGTCATGATCGAGCCGGTCAACACCGGGCTCGACGAGGACACGACCAAGACCGACGGCGGCGTGGGCGACATCACGCTCAGTCCGCGCGACCTGGGGCACTTCAAGTCGCCATCGCTGCGCAACGTCGAGTTCACCGCGCCGTACATGCACGATGGGCGGTTCGCGACGCTAGACGCGGTGATGGAGCACTACAGCAGCGGCGGCAAGGATCATCCCAACAAGGACGTCCGCATCCAGCCGATGCACTTCACCGATTCCGAAAAGGCGGCGCTCATCGCTTTTCTGAAAACGCTGACGGACCAGCAATTCCTCACGGATCCAAGGTTCTCGGATCCGTTCGAACGGGAATCGCACGACTCAAAGGAGTAGATGCTATGCGACGCAGCCTCGTTCCTCTGCTGATGCTGCTCTTCTCGCTCGCCGCAGCGGCCTCGGCTCAGACACCGACGCCGGTCACCGAGTCGGTGACGATGGTCAATGGTCAGTTCATGACGCGCACGGCTATTGATTCGCCTGTCGGCAAGGCGACCGTCGACGAGGTCGCGGCTCGCATCATGATGTTCGATCGCGACCACGACGGGCAGATCGTGAAGGACGAACTGATCGAGCGCATGCAGGATCTCGTCACCCGGGGCGATAGCAACGGCGACGGTGCGCTCGACGGCGGGGAGATCCACATGCTGGCCATGTCACCGGCTACCGCGTCGGTTCAAGGATTCCCTGGCCACGGTGGCTACTCCTTCAGCGACCAGCCGGGGTTATCCTCTCGACTGCATTTCGAAGGAGCGCTGGACGACCTCAGGCTCGCCAGCGAAACCAGGGATGAGGCCCTCGCGATTGTGCAGACCTTCGTGGAGTCGCATGAGGCGTCGGTGTCCGCGAACCTCCTGAAGGAGATGGAGACGGTGCTCACGCCGGAACAACTGGCCGAGTTCACAAAAGCGCTCGGCCTTCAGAGCCAAGTCCGTGTGTTCCGCGCCGGCAACGACTCCACACCCATGGTGTTCTTCATGGGCACGGACCTGGGACGAATCATCCAGAAATACAAGCTGTGGCCCGAGCAGAGCCGCGTGGCGCTCGCTGCCATCGAACAGTTCAACGCTCGGTTCCGCCCGGATGCTGCCGAGAAATCCGCGCTCGTCGAGCGGATGAAAGAGGTTCTCAGCGACGACGAACGAGCCAACTTCCGGGCGGCACTGGACCGACGGCCCTTGACCAAGGGCGGCGTCGCGATGACGAAGTGACTCAAAGGAGCAGATGCCAATGCGACGCAGCCACGTTCTCCTGCCGACGCTTTTATTGCTCACCGCCGCCCTTTCAGCGCAGAACCCAGGGGTGGTCAAGGGCTCGTCCACGCCGGGTGTGATTGAGGTGATTGAGTCGCCTGCCCGATTCGCCGTTGAGAGGGCTGTGCCTCCGCCACCCCCACTGGCGGTGCCAGAGGGCAAGGCCACGGCCGACGATATCGCCGCCCGGCTGATGCTGTTCGATCGCGATCGCGACGGAAGAGTCGCAAACGACGAGCTGATGGAACGCATGCAGATTCTGATGACTCTGGGCGACCGCAACGTCGACGGCGTGCTCGACGAGAATGAGATCCGTGCGGTGGCCACATCACCGCAAACCCAGAGGACGTTTCGTGGATTTCCTGGTCCTGGTGGCTATTCGTTCAGCGACGAATCCGGGGCTTCGTCCCGCTTCCATTTCGAAGGAGCGGTCGAAGATCTCAGACTTGCCAGCGCCGCCCGGGAACAGGCGCTGACCGTCGTCCGGACGTTCGTCGACTCGATCGAGGCGTCGGCAACCGCGAATCTCCTGAAGGAGATGGAGACGATGCTCACGCCGGCCCAACTGGCCGAATTCAGAGTAGCGCTCAGCCGTCAGGGCCAGGCGGTGCGCATGGTCAAGAAAAGTGGTGACTCCGCACCCCAGTTCGTCTTCATCGGAATCGACCTTGGACGATTCATTCAGAAGTTCAATCTGCGGCCTGAGCAGAGCCGCCAGGCCCTTGCTGCGATTGAACAGTTCAAAACCGAGTTCCGCCCTGATGCCGCCGAAAAGTCCGAGCTCGTTGATCAGATGAAAGACATTCTCAGCGACGACGAGCGAGCCGACTTCCGGGCAGCAATCGACCGACGGCCGCTGACCAAAGGGGGCTTCGTGGGCTTAGAAGGGGGGATCAGCGTTGGTGTAACCGGTGGGGTTTCTGGCGGCGGCGTTGTTGGCGGCCTTGTCTCGGCGCCCGCCCCGAGGCCCATGACGAGGTGATGGGCCATTCAGGGTTGGAGGTTAGAGGTTAGAGGTTAGAGGCCAGAGGTTAGGGGAGCCGCTCTTTCAACCACTCGTCAAGAGCGTGGATGGTCTCGTCGCTGATCGTGTGCCCCGCGACGAACTCCCCGTAGTCGAGGTCAAGCGAGAGAGGAGCGAGCGCATCGCGAATCTCGCGGCCGAACCGGATTGGAGTGACCGTGTCTTCTGTGCCGTGAGTGATCAGCAGTGGAAACCCACGCAGGAAGTCGATGGCCGGCAGTCCACGTAGAAGCCCAGGAGACAGTCGCCCGCTCATCACCGCAGCGCCGGCGATCTTCTGCGGTTCAGTCAGCACGATGGCAAGCGTCAGCATGGCTCCCTGGCTGAATCCCGCGATGTAGACACGGCGGGGATCCGCGCTGAGGGCCTCGACCGCGCGGTCGAGGAACAGCAGCACACTCCTCCGGGCATCTTCAAGGTCAACCGCGTTGTCTCCTCCCCAGAACCAAGCGTAGCCTCCATCTCCGACAGCAATCGGGGCGCGCGGACTGGCAATCGCAAGCCGCGGATCGAGTTGGCTGACTAGCGACAACAGATCGCGCTCGTCGGCTCCGTAGCCGTGCAAGAGGACGAGGAGCGGCGGCTTGCGTGGCGAAGCCTGACGCGGTGCTTGTTGGATGAAGGTGAGCGGCGCGGGCGGAGTTTCAGCAGGATCCTGGTTGCGGCAGCCGCCGATGGCGATGAGCGTCAGTAGCAGTCCGATGAAGGAATACGTGTTGTTCATACTGAGGTGGGCGGACCTGAAAGAATATGCACAGCCATACAAATGAGGGAAGGGCGAAGGAGACCCCCAATTAACGTAAAGACGTATCAACGAGTCACGGCATGCGTCAGGAGCCGATGGCTAGGGCGTACAATGTGCCGATGCTGACTGCCGATCGCTCCACCTTGTTACCCGTCGTCCTCGCATTGGCAACCGTCTCCGGCGCCTGCCAGCGGGGGACGCCGGCGTCGGCTCCCTTGTCGCAGGATGTCTGGGCCGTCGTCGATGGTCGCGAGATCCGTCGTGACGAGGTCGAAAAGGCGTACCGTCGGGCGGTGCAGCCCAACCAGACGGTTTCGGAAGAGGAGGCAACCACTGCCAAACTCAACCTGCTCGAGCAGCTGATCGGCCAGGACATCATGCTTGCCAAGGCGACCGAGCTGAAGATCCTCCTGCCCGAGACTGAGCTCGACACCGCGGTCAACGACGGCAAGAAGAACATTTCCGAGGCCGATTTCAGCAAGGAGCTTTCCGCGCGCAAGCTGACGGAGGCGGACATGCGGGAAGCGCTGCGCCGGGATCTCATCGCCCAGAAGGTGATCGCTCAGGAAGTGAGCTCGAAAATCACGGTTACCGACCAGGACATCAACGACTACTTCCAGTCGAACAAGGCGCAGTTCAACCTCGCCGAGGACTCGTTCCACATCGCCCAGATCATCGTGACGGCGGGCAGGGACGCCGGCCTGAATAATCGCACCGGCGACGATGCGACGACGCCGGCGGCGGCGGCGGCGAAGGTGCAGATGCTGACGGAGCGTTTGAAGTCGGGCACGCCGTTCAACGAGCTGGCGATGGACTACTCCGAAGAGCCACAGTCGGCGCCGCGAGGCGGGGATGTTGGGCTGGTGTCGGTGTCGGCACTGAGCCAGACGCCACCCAAGCTGCGCGATGCCGTGATCAAAGCGCAGCCGGGCAGCGTCAGCGTGGTCGGGATGGAAGGCGGATACACGATCGTGGCGCTGATCGCGAAGCAGGCGGCCGGCCAGCGCGACCCCAGCATGCCCGAAGTGCGCGAGGGCATCACGGCCACGCTGCGGGGCCGACGCGAAGAACTGTTGCGAACGGCCTACATCGAGACGATCCGCAACCAGGCGACGGTGGTGAACCACATGGCCCGGCGAATCGTCGAGTCGCAGGGGAAGCCGCTGCCGCCACCGCTGTTATCTGTCGCGCCGAAGTAGATCGGTTGGCGTTGTTTCTGCGAAAGGACGGATTGTCATGTCAATCAAACATGCGCATCGTATTCAACCGGTGATCGGCCTGATGCTCGTCGCCTCGGCAAGCGTGGTCTTCGCGCAACAGCCAGCGGCGACGCTCACGAGCCGGCAGCTGAAGCCGAACGTCTGGGAAGTGGAAGGCGGCGGTGGCAACAGTACGATTGTGGTCGGGACCAACGGGGTGATTGTCGTGGACGCCAAGACCACGGCGGATCAGGGAAAGCAACTCGTGGCGGAGGTCGCGAAGATCACACCGAAGCCGATTACGACGGTGTTCCTCACCCACAGCGACGGCGATCACGTGAACGGTCTGGCCGGCTTTCCCGCCGGCGTGAAAATCATCGCGCACCAAAACGACAAGAAGGAATTGGAAACCGCACTCGCCGCCGGAGGCCGTGGCGCGCCGCCGGCTGACCGTCTTCCGACGCAGGTGACGACCAGCACGAAAGAGACGCTGACGATCGAGGGCATCAGGGTGGAGGCCTACCACTGGGGACCCGCGCATACGAGCGGCGACCTCATTGTCTTTTTCCCCGATCAGAAAGTCGCGGCGACGGGCGACGTCATCGCCGCCAATCGCGCCGACGACAACCCGAACATTCACCTGGAGAAAAACGGATCGACGTCGGGCTGGATTACCAACGTTGCTGAAATGGTCAAGCTCGACGCCGACATGTACGTGCCCGGCCATGGGCCGATGCAGACCAAGGCCGACATTCAAAACAAGCTCAAGGTCACCCAGGCCAAGCGCGCGCTGATCGAAACCATGGTGAAGCAAGGGAAGACGCTCGACGAGATCAAAGCCGCCATCCCCGCCAGCCCGCCGCCGGCCCCGGCTGGAGCGGCACCGGCAGCGGCTCCGGCTGGAGCGGCACCGGCAGCGGCTCCTGCCGCCGGGCGTGGGGGGCCTGCGGTTGGCTACACCGACTGGGTGTACCAGGAGCTGACCAAGAAATAAGAAATAAGAAGTAGGGAGAACGCCGTTTACTCGGGTGCGGGAAGGTCGCCCTTCTTGAGCCGCGCCCGCGCCGCCTCGACGTCGCGATGGAACACGAACAGCGGATCGGCGTTGCCTTTGGGATCGCTGAACTCGTAGCGCTTGCCACGCGCGGTGATCCGGAGCCGGTTGGCCAGGTAGTCGATCTGCAGCGCCTCGACCTCCAGCAGCGGCACCGTGAACGCGTCGTTCGTGTCGGTCGTCTCGTAGCGCATCCCACGTGGCGTCGCGATGAGTCGTCCGCTGCATGATCCGATGCGGTGGTGGTGGACGACGTCGATCTTCGCGTCGAGGCGAACCTGCTTGAACGCGAACACGATGTCGCGCGGGCCGGGAACGACCTCAATGGTTTCGACCACCAATTCGTAGCCAGGCGCCGACGCATTCACGCGGTGGGGGCCGGGCTTGACGTCCGACGCGGTGATCGGCATCTCACCGAGCGGCACGCGGTCGAGGAACACCGTCGCGCCGGGCACGTCGCTCTCGAAGCGCAGCGTGGCGAGGTTCGCTGCCGCCGCGGCCGGTGCTGCGGGCGCCGGGCTGTTCATGTCCCGAGTCTCCGGCTTGCGAGCTGACGCAGGATTGCCATCGGGTCGTGCGGCAGTCGTCTCAGATCCAGAGCGCCCTCTGAGTACCGGCGGTGGAAGCGGTGACGGCTCTGGGCGCACAGCCGCCTTCGGCGGTTCAGCAGACGGGCGCATCAGCACGAACGCCACCGCACCGCCGATGATGATGGTGCCCGCAAGGGCGATGACCAGTGCCTGCCGCATGCGCCCAGTCTATGTCAGTCCGGCGTCGCCGCCGATGCTGGCCCCTGGCGTGCTTCGACTCTAGTGGATCGCACCGCTGTGCTGGTCCGCGCACGACTGGCACACGCCTTCGTCGTGCAGCCACTCCGGGGCGATCCGCCTCCCGCAGTAGACGCAGGTTTGATACGACGCCAGCCGGACGTCGCGCGCGCCCTTGATGAGGGCGGCGATTGCCGCGAGCAGCGCGTTCTCCGGCAGCCGACGCCATTTCACGAGGCCCACGCGTCTGGGCTTTGCCTTGAAGACGAGCGGCGTTTCCCACTCGCCGGCGAAGGAGGCAACGACGACGCTTGATCGTGTGAGGAGGACGACGACTTCGGCCGGGTCGCCGGCGATGAACCGAATCACGCCGCCGGCATCCTCCTGACGATCGACAGGTGCCGGGAGATTCGACGCCAGGAAGGCGATCAGTTCCTCGTAGTGTGCGGGCACGTCAGTCCTCTCATCATGCCCAATGTTATGTCTCCTTGCCTGTCCCGCCTGTCCCGCCTGTCCCGCCTGCCCCGCCTGGCCCGCCCGCCCTCGCGGCCCTTCACTTCCGCTTGTACTGAAACGCAACCCTCGTCTCTTCGTCCACGACGAGCGGCCGCGAAAAGCGGTATGAGCTGCCGGCGCGCGGCACGTCGACGCGAATGGGAAGAACGCCGGCGACTCGGCGCTGAAGATTGATGACGTTCTCCGATGGCTCCGAGATGGCGTTGATGACAGGTGCGGCGCCGGTGACGGTAACCGTTTCCGTCAGCGAGCCCACGCTCATCTCGATCCGAATCATTCGGGCATCGTCAGTGGCCGTAAACGACCGGCTGACGCTCGTGAACCCGCTGAGTTGCGAGGAAATCGTGGCGGGTCCGCGCGGGATCCCGCTGAACCGGAATGTTCCTCTCCCGTCGGTGGTCGCGGTTCGCACCGATCCGCCTGACGCGACCGATACGGTGACGCCCGGAAGCACGGCGCCACTGGTATCAGTGACCAGGCCGTGGACGACGCCTGATGCTTCGTTGGGTGACAGCGAGATGACGATGCTCCTGCCTGAGAAGTCGGTGGTGGCGTTGCCAGGCACCAACGTTCCGACGCTCTGGATGGCCCGTCGTCGGTTGGCGACGTCGCGCGCGAACGCGCGATCCAGAGTGCGCTCGGCGATCGCGTTGCCGTCGACATGGCGCAGCGAATAGTTGCTCGGCGCAAACACCTCCCACCGGACGAGGCCAACCGGAATATCCATGCGGGGCAGCAGCATCTGAATGTCGCCTTTCCGCCCCATCGGTGCGCCGGCGTGCAGGTAGACGAACGAGACTTCGTACTGTCCGACCGGTCGAAATCCCGGGCGAAGGAGCGGCACGCGATTGCCGTCGGTGCCGAGCACCGGCTTCGCCGACTCTCCAGCCACTTCCACCGACACGATACTCGCGCCCGCGGGCAGCACGACTTTGAGGAATGGCTGTGCGCGATTCTGCACGTGCAGCACCACCTCCGTCAGCGCGCGTCCTTCCGAGGTCACGAGTGTGGTCGCTACCGCGTAATCGACAGAGGCCGCGAGGACGCCCGCATCGGCAAACCGGGCCACTGCCAGATCCAATCCGGGTTGCATCGTCGCGGTTCGCTGATAGCGGTAGGCAGAGAGCAGCGGCATGCGTGCCACTGACTGCAGAACGGTATTGACCTCGCGGACGTCGATCCGATGCATCCCGCTTCGATCGGTGGTGGTCAGGTCCAAGGTCCCGACGCCTTCGATCGCCACTTCGCCGCGTTCGCGCTGGACGTCGGCGATGGCCACCAAACCGGTATCCAGCGTGAACGACCCATCCTGGTGCGCGCGTTCGAGCGTCACAAGAAACTGATGGCGTCGCGCCGTCGGATCGACGACCGTCAGCGCCACGTTCCCGCCAACCGGATCGCTCGCGACATTGTCACTTTCAACGGAGCTGCCGGTAATGCCGGTCAACTGGTAGCCCGGCGGCACCCGCACAGCAATGGCTCGCGGCTCTCCCTGCAGCACCGTCAGATCGACGAGGGCCACCATGCGCACGTCGGTGTCGCCGATGGTGATGAGCGTCATCACGTCGGCCACGGTGCGCGTTTCGCGCGCGGCCGCGATCGGCGCACTGTCGCGCATCGTCCACCACACCTCGGTGGGCTGAGCGGAATCGAGCGTCGCCTCGATGATGGTGCGGCCGTTGGAGGTGGTCCGTCGGGTGATGGAGCCGTGAGACAGCCGCACGTCGGCCTGGTCGCCCGGCAGATCGATCGTGGCTCGCGCGGTCCCGGCGGGTGGAACCGGCAGGATGAACGATGCGCGACCGGGCTTGTGGGTCAACGGTCCGCCCCACTCAAGAGTGGCGGTGAACGGCCCGGGGCCCGGCAGCCAGGCCTCGTGCGCGCTGCCGTTGACCCGGAGCGGAAGCGGCCGTCCTTCGATATTCGCCTCGATTACCGTGGCGCCCGACAATAACGTAACGCGCCCCACACCCGCACGCAGCACTTGTCCGGTCAGCGTGAACACACCGCGCGCTGTCGTGTCTTCGACGCGCACCCGGAGATCGGCGCTCGACAGGACAGCGTCCACCGGCGGAATCGAGGCGGCCGCTGGCGCGCGGCCCAGGTCGGTCAGGCGGTTGTATTCGGACAGCGGCAGCGTGACGGAACGGGCGGGGTCGGTGGGGCGAGCAGGGGGCTGCGCAGCGGCGGTGTGCGCCCAGAACGTCACCGCCACGATCATGGTTGTGTTTTGCAGGGTCATCATCTCCTCCACAGGCTCAAGGCGACCGCAACGCTTCCGTGATCTGAGTCGTGCGAATCGGTAGCGCCGGGGCGGGTCCTGTCCGCGAACAGCCCCACCGGGTGCTCGCCGAACAGCCCTGGTCACGGGCGACGGCTCCGCGCCCGGCGGGGCGGCCCCGTTCGCGGCCACCCGCGCGAGGCGCCCCGGATTCCCTGAAGACGCGTCGCTAATCGCGAGCCCGTTTGACGGCGAGCTCGAGTGATGGCGCACGACTCTCCGCGGTGAGTTCTGACGCCAGAAAAATAGATGGACCGAATTCGGGGAACGTCACATCGACCGGCACTGCGCCGATGACCTTGCGCTCACCGCCCTGGTTGCGAAACTGATCGACCAGACTCTGAAGCCCGGCGCTTGCCGCTTTGGCCGACGCGTCGAGCGATCGCGGTGATCCATGCGCCATGACCGGGTTTCGCAGCGCCGCGGAGAATGGACCAGCGTCGGACTCGGTGCGAAACGTTCCGGGTTGAGCGGTGATGCGAAAGGTTGGCGGATAGTACAGGCGCAGGCCAGTGCGCGAGGTCGGCAGGTCCACAGCTGGCAGCTCGATCGCCACGCGTTCGCCGTCGCGCCACGCAGACGTCTGCTGCAGGTACACAAGCTTCACCACAACCGTCGGAACGTCCTCGCCGGCGGGCCCGACGCGCCCTTTCGCGAGCGGCAGCAGGACGGCGCCCACTTCAGCGACACCCGGACGGATCGGCTGTCCGTCCATCGACGCGCTCCACAGACTGGCGCCTCGCGGGAGCGAAATCTTCAGGAAGCTGCGTTGGTTGTTGCGGATCGCGTACTGCGCATCGACAAGTACACGGCCGTCGGCCACCAGCGCGCGGTATCGCGCTTCTTCGACATTCGCCACGGGCACCGGTTGCGGGGTATAGCGGACGATGGTGACGTTCAGGCTCCGTGGATCAGTGCCGGAGAGCGGCCTGAGGCGAAACGCCACGAGTGAAGGGGAGTCGTGGATGGCCACGAAGTCGCCGAGGTCCGACGAGTCGGCCGGCTCCAGTCCACTGGCCTGGCGTTCGGCAATTTCTCCAGCGCCAACAATGTCCACGGCGATGCCGCCGGTCTCGCGTTCAGCCGTCGGCATGCGCACAATCGGCACCGGAATCTTTCCGTCGCGCAGCGCCCGCATCTCGCTTTCCAGGATGAACGAGGTTTCCGACGACACCGCCTCCAGCAGGCGCACGCGCAGCGTGGTTCCGTTCGTCTGCCAGTCTGCGACGGTCGCACCGTTCACCTGATTGACGACGAGACCTGCCGGCAGGGTGAGCGTGATGTCCTGGATCAGACCCTGCACCACCTCGACACGCACGGAAGCCGACACCTGACAGGTGTCTTCGCCATAGCCCACGAGCTCGGTGATGCGCGCGCGGGTCCGCAGCGGCAAAGCCGATCGGCGGTCGTCCACCCGACGTTTCCACGACAGGGTGATCGCCTCGTTCGGCCGCCCGAACATCGTCCATCGGCTTTCGTCGGCGGTTTCGACGTGTTCGGCGACGTAGCCGCCGGTGAGCGACAGGTCCACGCCGCGACGCGGCAGCACCAGACTGATGCGGGCGATCGACGCGGGAGAAGGAGGCAGTGTGATCGATTCGCTGCCCGCCGACGCCGTGAGCGGGACGACGAGATCGAGGGATGCGACGGATCGACCGATTCGGGAGAGCAGCAGATACGGAGGCGTGCCGTCGACGAGCGCGAGCGGCTGCCCGTCGATTCGCGCGTCGCCGACCATCAGACCTGGCGGAATCGGGATTCTTGCCCACCCTTCTCGCAGGAGGTCGATGGTGAGAAGCGCCCGCCCGGCGATCGATTCGCCGTCGAGACGGAGATCGTAGTCAACGCGCGAGAGCGTGGCGTCGATCGACGCGGATGCCGCAGGTGCGGTAATGCCGAGCGAGCGGTTGCGGAGCGATTGGTACTCGTCGATCGACAGCACCACCCATCCCTCAGGCGGCCCCTGCGCAAACCCTGGTCTTGCTCCGCTGATCGTCCAGATGACGAGCGCGGCTGCGATCCGAGCGGCTCGACGCATGGGGGCCTCCCTCAGTTCTCAGTTCGTGTGCACTCCTCTGCAATTGGGTGTCCGTTTGTGAAAACTCAAAACCATGGCGCGAATTGGAAGGATCACACTTCCGATCGACGAAGCGATCCACGCGCGTGGAGGAAGGATTCAAACTCCCGTAGCATCTGGCGAGTCACTGACGCCCGCGGAGTCAGGCGGCCGCTTCGACGTCGGGTCGAACGTAGCTAAGCACCTCGTAACAGGACAGCCATTGTTCCCCCTTCGCTGCAGCTGCCCGGACGCGAGCCATGCCGGCTGCGTGCGCCGCGGGCGCCATGAGCCGCATTGCCGAGGAACACTTCGCCTCGAGCCGCATCAGGAATTCGCGATCAAGCGGGATCTGACCAGACGCAGTCTCCTCAGGGAGAACGTGAAGGCCGGCCCTCACGGCTTCCGTGTGCAGGAGGGGGACGGCGGGATACCGAGCCATCTCGATCGGGAGAATTTCAGGGAAAAATCTCGTCAGACTCCGACGTCTCAAGGTGTCGTCCGAATCGGTGACCATGACCAGTCGCCCGCGGGGTAGAAGGATGCGATGTGCCTCTTCGAAGAAACGAGAGAAGTTGTCGATGTGGTGGATGACATCGACCGCGAAGGCAAGGCCAAATGTCTGGTCAGGGAAGGGGAAGTTCGCTGCCGCATCTCCGTGCACGAAGGTCGCGGACGTGCCCCGGTTCCGTGCCTGGTTGAGCATTGGCTCGGAAATGTCGAAACCGAAATACGCCAAGTCTCGCCGGCTATCCCCCAGTGCCCCGATGTAGTTTCCGGTTCCGCAACCGATCTCGAGCACAGCAGTGCCAGCAGGCAGAACGTCCGTCGCTTTCGAGAGCGGCTGAACAACCCATGGGACCGCCCATCGCGCCCACGCATATGTTGGAGCGTAGGCGTCGTAGTCGGTCGGGAAGGAGGACATCTGACCCGCGGCGGGCGATGGCATCGAGTGCGGAATGGTACGTGTTGGCCGGACGATGTAAGGCGCCGTGAGCTCGTCATTGTTGATCACGACGGTCGCAGAGCGCGTCGGCTCGCAGCTGCGAAGGTAGAGCTCCTGCCCCAGAACGTAGCGCTGGTTGTGCGGCGCCGCCGGGTCAGACGATCCTCCGTCGCGCAGCGCTCCGCGCGCTATCGAGACGTCGAAGCGCACGTCGAGAAAAATCGAGTAGTCCCAGTAGTTCCTGAGCTCTGGTCGATGCAGGAAGATGCCGTCGAACAGCAGGATATCGCTGGCGGCGGCCACTTGCTCAACCGCTGGGACCGGAGCGTCTGATCGATGATCGAAGACGACGACCTTGTAACGCCGGCTTCCGCCTGGACTCAGCGGATCGAGCAGTACCGTCTTCAGCTGCTCGTAGTCATAGGAGTCCTGGAAGAAGCCTTCAGGGGAGGCCCGACCCTCTCGATAACGGACGTCCTTCGGATGGTGAAAGCCATCGACCGAGGCGCGAATGGTTGTTCTTCCCGAGGCTTGCAGTAGCGCCGCCAACTCGTCCGCGAGGCAGGTCTTGCCCGCGCCATCGACCCCATCGATCGCGACACGCACAATCCCGGTTGCGGGCACGTGAGATATCGCGTCGGCAACTCTGCGAAGGAGTTGCTGTCGTTGATCATCCATGCGACTTCAAGCTCTCCAGAATTATCCTGTAAGCTAGCTCTCGAGAGGACGGATGGACAAGCCGCGCATTTTCCTGGGCTCGTCAGGAAAACAAGAGAAGCTGCTGCAGGCACTGACGCGCGGACTTGAGGACATCGCGCGCGTCGAACCCTGGACGACCTCGTTCAATCCTGGAACCACAACACTGGAGCGCCTCCTTGAGCTGGCGCACGAAGTCGACTTCGCCGCATTCGCGTTCGCTCGGGACGACTGGACGACCAACAGCACCTCCGCAGCTTCTTCCACGGAATCCGGCCAGGCTTCTCCGCGCGACAACGTCGTCTTCGAAGCCGGCCTGTTCGGTGGAACCCTGGGCATGCGCCGCACCTTCATTCTTCACGCGAACGGCGCGAAGCTTCCGAGCGATCTGCTCGGTCTCACCTGCGTCCGCTACGACGGGACGGCGAGTGCTGCTGAAATGGCAGTCGTCAACGAGAAACTTCGGAAGGCGGTCGAAACCGAGGGCCGGCTTGCTCGCATCGAGGGCCTGTGGTGGCAGTTTTCGTTGACCGAACGCAGCCTTCGCGAGCCTTCCGCCGTCAGCCTGCTGCGGATCTCGCGCGATCGCGACGGTGCCCTCGAAGTGGCCGGCCGCTCGTGGCAGGAGGATGGGACCCTCTCGGCAAGGTACTGGAGCGAAGCCGCGAAGGAGAGGAAGCAGGCTTCGGGCATTTTCTACTACTGGAAAGGCGAACGGCCGCGACATCCCAACGCTCCGCAGCTGGAAGGGACCGGAGAAATCCTCATCGAGTCCGCCGATCGCGCTGCGGGGTACTTCACCACTCGCTCGGACGGGCCCCCGAAGGTCAATACGCGGACGTCCGGGGTCTACTTGCGCGCCGATCCGCAGGACATGAGCATCCTCGACGGGCGCGACGATCGGCAACGCGCGGCGCTAATCGCCGAGCGGTTGAGGGATTGGAAGTCGATCACGAACGCGTGAGATGAGGCAGCGCCGGCGCCCGCCTGGTTCGGCGTCGGCCGCGAAAAGACCCAGCCCGATCGTCAGAATTGGCGTCTAATGTGACGAAGGCGCATGCCCCGACGAGCTCTCTTCCTCCTCGCCCTGTCGATCGCATCGGCCGCGGCCGTGACAGCGCAGCAAGTCACCATCACGCTTCCCGACGGCCGCGAGTTGACGGTCGCAGGCAGCTTCAGCCCCGACGATCTGGCGCGCAAAGTACGCGAGCTTGAAAGCATCGGCCCGAGCCCGCAAGAACGCCCTTCAGACCCCCTATCGAATTCGGCTCAGCGAACGGGCACTTCTCGAATCAGCGGCCGCATCGTCAACAGCAACGGCGCAGCCCTTCGACAGGCGACCGTACGCGCGATGGCGACGGGCTTCAGCAAGACGGTGACGACCGATCTGAATGGCCGCTATGAGTTCCGCGATCTCCCGAGGGGTCGCTATTCCGTCCTCGCCGAGAGGCTGAACTACCTGACGCTTGCGTACGGCCAACTGCAGCCGTCGGACCTGTACGGGCGCGTGGAGCTCGGTGATAACCAGGCCGCAGACGGGATTGACATCGCGCTGCCACGCGGCGGAGTCATCAGCGGACGCGTGCTCGACGAATTGGGCGAGCCGATCCCGGACCTGCCCGTGCTGCCCGTACGAAGGTCGCCCTCACAGGCCCAGTCGCGACCGGCGCCCGCGGGACGCGGCGGGGTCACCAACGACATCGGCGAGTACCGCATCGTTGGACTCCCGCCAGGGCAGTACTACGTGTCAGTGTCACCACGAGCTCCCGTTGGTTCGGATACAGGCGCCGATGTTCGAGACGGGTACGCGCCAACCTACTATCCAGGCACGCCGATGTTCGCGAGCGCCGGGTCGATCACCGTCGGCATGAACGAGACGATCGCGGGGATGGACGTGTCGCTCGCTTCCGTACGACTAGCAACAATCTCGGGATTCGCCGTCGACGGTCAGGGTGCTCCAGGACGTTCTGGAAACGTCAATGCGACCGATCGAACCGGACGCCTGCCGAGCGTGTCGAGGACCGCGCCCATCGGGCCGGACGGCTCGTTCACGCTGGCGCCGCTTCCGCCAGGCGACTACCTCGTTTCTGCCGTGCTTCCACCGCGGCCTCCGCCGCCGCTTCCCTCCGACACGCCGATGCCGGTTCCGCCAGCTGTCTTGCGCTCCGCGATCATGGCGCTGCCGCCTGCCGAAACCGTCGTCGCAAGCGTCGCCCTCAATGGAAGCGACGTGACCGGGGTCGTGTTGACACCCTTGAAACGGGTGAACGTCTCGGGTCGGGTGGTGTTCGATTCGCCGGGGGCGCGCCCGTCGCCGCAGGCTCTGCGTCTCTCGATTACTCTACGGGGTCCCGAGTCCGGCATCCTGTTCACCGCCCCTCCAACCGTGAACGATGACTTCACGTTTCAGTCCAGCCTGCCGGCCGTCGAACTCGCCATGAGCGTTACGAGTGGCGGTTGGGTGGTGAAGGCCATTCGGATGAACGGCGTCGACATCACCGACACGGGGGTTGACCTGCGGGATAACCAGGACGTGAGCGTCGAGGTCGTGCTGACGAACAACCCGCCGGAAGTGTCGGGGAGGGCAATCGACGCGCGGGGCGAAGCGATCAACGATTACGGCGTGCTCGTATTCCCGCAGGATCGCGATCGACGGGTGCTTGATTCACGCCTTGTCGTGGCGGTTCGGTCCGACGCCACCGGCCGCTACCGGGTGCGAACGCTCCCGCCAGGAAATTACTTTGCGGTGCTGATCAACCCACAACAGGTCGCGAGATATTCAGATCTCGATCTTGAAGCGCTGGTCGCGCGCGCCACACCGCTGTTGCTCGGCGACAATGAAATCAAGGCCGTTGACCTTCGGCTGCCCGTTGGACGGTAACTCTCCTACTGTGCCGTGCGCCGAGGTGCGTCGGCGCGGATGGTCGACGCGAGCGCTGCAGTGGTCCAGCCCGTGGCCATCGACGAAATCCATTGATCGTGTTCGTAGGGGAACCCGCCGTCGAAGTACGGCTGGAACTTCGGCGAGCGGCTCCGCACGTACCATGATCCGTCGGCGTGCTGGGAGGCGAGCAGGTAGTTGACGGCGCGCGTCACCGATCCGTCGCCGGCGGCGACGCCCGCTTTGACGAGCGCGTAGAGCGTGAGGCTTGTCGAGTACGCGTCGCTCTCGAGCGTGTCGTTCTGCGACCAGCCGCCGTCGGATCGCTGCTTGCTCTGCGCGTCTTTGACGAAGGCGCCGAGATCCGACGCGCGAGCGCCTCCCCAGAGAAGGCCCAGCAGCCGGTAGGCCCGATCCTCGGCGGTGATCGGCTTGACGGCGCGCAGGAACGTCATCGCGCGCTGCACGCGTTCATTCATCTCCGCCCGGCGTCCAGGGGGCCCATAGGTGGCGAGGGCGCGTATACCGAGCGCCGTGATGGACGTGTCGCCGTCAGCCAGCGGCGCCCGGCCGAAACCTCCCCGATGCCACGAACCGTTCACGTTCTGTTGCGCGGTGACATTGAAGACGAGCGCGTCGGTCGCCCGATCGGCGGGATGGCCGGCGCCGGCGAACCCCGCCAGGGTGTAGAGCGGAATGTCGACGACGGGCGCATCGATGCGCTCGAACAGCTTCGTCGCGATCGACGCAAATTGCGCGGCGGCGCCGGCGTCGCGCTGCGCGGCGCCTGCCTCGTCGACCGCCAGGCCTGCGGCGCGCGCTTCACCAACGGCGATGTCCGTGATGTTGTGCGCGTGGCAGGCACCGCAGCCGCCGTTCGTGAAGAACGTGGCGGTGGCAGGCTGGAGAAGCGCCAGGCCTTTCTCCGCCGCTGCGCGCGCGGATGCCGCGCGCGAGAGAGGTGTGCCCGCTGCGGCCGCCGCAGGTGCCGAAGGAGTTGCTCCAGCCGCTTTCAACGCCGCCACTCGCGGCGTCTGGCCGGACTTGAGCGCCCAGTCCATCGCCGTCTCGCCGGTGAGACTCTTCGGATCGAGTTTCGCGCCGCCGGAAAGGAGCGTTCTCACAACCGCGAGATCCCCATGGTCACTGGACACAGCCAGCATCAACGGCGTCATGCCGCGCGCGTCCTTCACGTTGACATCGGCTCCGGCGGCAACGAGGTCCTTGACGACCGCCTCCGGTCCGAACGCCGACGCCAGCAGAAGCGGCGTGAAGTTCCCGAGGGCGATGGTGCCGTTCTTCACGGTCGCGTTTGGGGGACCGGTCACGGCGTTGGCTTTGGCGCCGCGTGCCAGCAGGAGACGCACGGCCTCGACGTTGCCGGCCATCGCGGCGTAGGTGAGCGGCGTGGTGCCGCTGAAGTCGCCGACGTCGGTGCCCTTGGTAGCTTCGTTGACGTCCACACCGGCTTCAACGAGCAGCCGGATCGACTCGGTGTCGTTTCCGAGCGTCGCCGCCAGAAGCGTCGTGACGTTGCCGGAATCGACCGCGCGCGCGTTGGCACGATGTTCGAGCAGATAGCGGACGATCGGACCGGAGCTGCCGCCCATCGCTGCCAGCTGCAGGGCGGTGCGGCCGGTCGCCGTCGCCGTGTTCACGTCGGCGCCACGCTCCACCAGCAGACGCACCTTGGCCAGATCGGAAACCGCGGACATCAACGCGGTCATTCCGCCGTGGGTCTTGGCATTGACGTTCGCGCCGTTGTCGAGGATCAGACGCATCGTCTCGATCGATCCGACAGTCGCGGCATGAATCAGCGGCGTGGCGCCTCCACGTCGCTCGACCAGATTGACGTCGATGCGGCCGTCCAGAATCGACCGGACCTTCGCGACGTCGCCGCTGCGAATGGCGTCGTAGAAGCGATCGGCCTCTGGCTGGGCCGGTGGCGCGGGCACCTGCGCGGTGAGCGCGCCCGAGACGGCGAAGACGTAGGCGCTCACGAACATGAGGAACATGGCGATCACGCCGCGATGTTGACGCATGGCTTGGCTCCTGGTGGGCAGCTATTCTACCGCTTCGCGGCTTTTATGCTCGCGTCGATGGCGGCGCGATACTCATCGAAGTCCTTGACTCCATGGATCGATGCCAGTTCCTGCTTGGTGCGGCCGTCGAGCAGGGCAATCGTGCCGGTCGCGCCGGCATTGTCATCGAAGAACTGATCGAGCCCGAATCGTCTGGCCTGGGTCCTGCTCGCGTCGGTGGTCGCCTCGTTGGTAAAGTCCAACACCACAAAGTTCGCGCGCCCCGAGTACGCCGCCTCGATTTGCGACCACACGTCCTTGGTCATCATGCAGATCGGGCACCACTGGGCGTGGAGCTTCACCAGATACGGCCTGCTCGTGTCGGCCGCTTCCACAGGAGTGATCTCCGACACCTTGGGGGCTGCGTTCCGGACGTACAGCACAGAGACAATGGCCGCCAGCACAATGGCGACGAGGATCACGCCGAGGAGTGCTTTCTTGACCATGCGAGGGGAACGAGTTTAACTGATCCGTCGCCCGTGCAGCAGCAACTCGAGCGCGTCGTGCATCGAGCCAGCCGGTGTGATCTCTCCAGCGTTGATGAAGAAGATCTCATCCGCGTTCTCGATCGTGTTCAGGCGGTGAGCAATCACCACCTTGGTCGTTGACGCCGGCAGCGCGCGCAGAATCTCTTCGAGCAGCTGCTCGGTGACGGTGTCGATGTTCGCGGTGGCCTCGTCGAGTACGAGGATTTCGGGCTCGCGCAGCACCGCGCGGATTAATGCCACCAGCTGCTTCTGGCCCAGGCTCACACCCACGCCGCCGACAGTGACGGCGGTGTCGAGGCCCTGCTCGAAGCGCGCGAGCAGTCCCAGCAGATTCTTCGCCGCCAGCCGTTCGCGCAGCTCGTCGTTCGACAGCTTCTCGAGCGCCGGATTGCCGTAGACGATGTTGTCGCGGATGGAGCCGGTGAAGAGAAACGGCTCCTGCAGGATGAAGCCGATCTTCCGCGCTCGTTCTGCCGGCGTCGCCGAACGGATGTCCTTGCCATCGAGCAGCACGCGGCCGTCGCTGGGATCGTACAGCCGCGCCATCAGCGACGCCGTCGTCGTCTTGCCGCCGCCCGTGGGACCGACGAGCGCGTACGTTTTCCCCGCATCGAGCGCGAAACTGGCGTTGTGCAATACCGATTGCGTGCTGCCAGGATAGGTGAACTGGACGTTCTCGAACGCGAGCACTGGGCCCGGTCGGTTTGGTTGGGGCGGCAACTCGGGCAGATTCGGTTCCAGCCGGAAGACGGCGGAGATGCGGTCGAGGCTGGCCATCGCCAGCTGGAACGACGACCAGATCTGCGCCATCTGCCGGAGCGGCATGTAGACGCTGTTGACGTAGAGCAGGAAGCCGATCAGCGCGCCGACGGTGGCGGTGCCGGCGGAGATCAGGTAGAAGCCGTACGCCAGCACGATGATCTGCGCCAGGTTGTGCGCGAGGCCGTAAATCGGCAGGTAGATGTTGCTCGCCAGTCCGGCGCTGATCGCCGCGCCGTAGTTGCGCTCGTTGGCCTTCTCGAACTGCTGGCGGAAGTAGTCCACCCGGTTGAAGGCGATGATGACGCGGAAGTTGTTGACGCTCTCCTGAATCTCGGCCGACATCCCGCCAAGCGCCTGCAGGTTGGCGGCGTTCTTCCGCTTCACCCAGCTGCCGGTTGCCTTGGTGAGCACGAGCACGGCGCCGGCCGGCGCCAGCGCAGCCAGCCCGAGCCGGGGATTCAGCGTCACGAGGAAAATCGCCGCGCCGGTCATGAAGAAGACGTTCGCCGTGAGCTGCACCAGCGCCTGCGCAAAGAAAATGTTCACCTTGTCGGTGTCGTTGTTGATGCGCGAGATGAGGTCGCCGGCTTTGTTCTGATTGAAGAAATCGAGCGGCAGCTGCTGGAGCTTCGTGAACAGGCCGTTCCGCAGGTTGAAGAGCACGTAGCGCCCGACCTTGCCCATCAGCAGCGTCTGCACGTAGGTGGCGATGAGCCCGACGATGAAGAGGATGAGGAGCAGGCCGGACCAGCGCAGCACGCCGGCAAAGTCGCCGTTGCGGATGGAGACGTCCACGACGCGGGCGATGATCATCGGCCCGAGCAGCCCCGTCGTCGACGAAATGATGGTCGCAAAGAGCGCCACGCCGAGGCGGCTGTACTCGCCAGCCATGAACGGCTTGAGCCGCGCCCACGCCGCCAGCAGCGATGGCTGTTCGGCCTGCGCGCTACTGAGCTGGTACGGATTCGTAGTGGTGAGTGCTTCGCTGGGACTCATAAATCTGCACGTACTCCGGACATGTGGTTAGCAGCTGTTCGTGCGTGCCGGTCGCCAGGACTTCGCCTTCCATCAGGAGCACGATCTGGTCGTAGTCTTCAATCGGTGCGATCTTCTGCGTGACCGAGAGGAGCGTGATGCCCGGGTAGTTCCGCTGGACGTTTTCCAGAATCCGGCCTTCGGTCGCGGAGTCAACTCGCGCGGTGAAGTCGTCGAGCAGCAGGACACGCGGATTCAGCGCCAGCGCCCGCGCCAGCATGATCCGCTGCTTCTGGCCCCCTGACAGGCTCGTGCCGCGCTCGGCCACCATCGTCTCCAGCCCCTGCGGCAGCGTCTCGATGAACGCCTTCAGCTCGGCCGTCTCGATCGCCTTTGCCAGATCCTCATCTTTCACGTCCTTGGTGAAGCCGATGTTCTCCCTCAGCGTCAGGTTGAACATCGTGGCGTCCTGGAAGACGAAGCCGATCTGCCGGTGCAGCGACGGCTTGTCGTAGTCGTCGATGTTCCGGCCATCCAGTTCGATGGTCCCCGCGTTCGGCTTGAGAAGGCCGGTGAGGAGATACAGAAGCTGTGTTTTCCCAGCGGCCGTCGGACCGATCACGGCGGTCTTCGCGCCGCCTTTGATCGCAATCGAGATGTCTTTGAGCGCCGCCTTCTCGCCGTACTTGACGGTGACATTCTTCAGCGCGATGTCGCCCTTCAGTTCTGCGACCAGCGTTCCGGCCTCTTTCGGCGACGGCGCGCCGAGGACGAACGCGATGCGCGCGTACGAGGCGCCCGCCTGGGCCATGATGTTCGACATGAAGCCGATGACGATCACCGGAAAGATGACGATCGCGAGGTAGCTGTTGAAGGCGGTGAAGTCGCCGAGCGTCATCTCGCCGTTCATCACGAAGCGGCCGCCGAGCGTGAGGATCATCAGCGTGGCCATGTTGGTGCTGAACACGATGATCGGGATCAGGCTGGCGAACAGCCGCAGGATGCTGAGGCCGATGTCGCGCGCGTTCATGGCGGCGGTGAGGAACTTCTCGTACTCGTAGTGCTGCGAGTTGAGCAGCCGGATCAGCGCCGAGCCCAGGATGCTTTCGTTGATGATCTTGTTTAGGCGGTCGATGGCCTGCTGGCCTTTGGTGAACAGGGTGCGCACGCGTCCGAGGACGATCCGGAAGGTGAAGCCGATGATCGGCAGCACGGTGAGCACCGCCAGCCCGAGCTTCCAGTCGATGGTGAGCAGCAGGATGCTGGTCCCGATAATGAGAAAGATCGACGAGACGATTGAGCCCACCGCCAACGAGACGAACATCTTGACGGCGTCCACGTCGGACGTGAGGTTGGTGAGCAGCACGGCGCTGCCGACGCGGTTCATGTAGGCGAGGTCCTGCGTCGCGAGCTTGGCGAAGATCTTCGTGCGCAGGTCGCGGGCGACCTTCTCCGACGCGTAGACCTGGGCGACGTTCTGGAGGTAGGTAAACCCGAAGATCCCGACCGCGACGGCCAGGAATTCGGCGACCAGGGTGCCGGCGACCAGCTGATTGGCCGCGTAGGCATCGATGCCGCGCGCGATGATCTTCGGGACCAGCAGGTTGAGCGCGTTGGCGGCGATGGTGAAGCCGATGATCGTGGCGATAAGGGAAACGTAAGGCTTGAGCAGCCCGGTCAGCTTTGGCATGGGCGGCCGCTGCGGCGCGCCGGGTCCCGGCAACGTGGGTTTCTTCTGATCTTCTGGTGGCATGAGCGGCTCGCCCGGGGCGTGCTCATATTAGCACCCCTAAGCAAGATATGGCAGGACGACGATGATCCCTATTCCTTGCGCTTCGCGGTGAACGGTCCCTCGCCCCCGGTTCCAGGATTGTCGAAGGTCCCTTTCAGAGTGGTCGCCGTATCTGCGGTGCCCTTGAACATGATCTGCCCGGCATCACCGCCGAAGCCGAACTCGAATGCCGCGCCTTCCACAGTCCCGACGAAATCCTGCTCGCCGGACATCGTGGAAGAGACGTGTCCGCTCAATCGTCCCGCTTCGACCTTGAAGGTGATCTGCGCGGTGACGGGCTTCCCATCGACCTGGATCGTGAAGACCCAGGGTCCTGATATGTCGACCTTCGCTTGCGCCCGCGCGCCCGCGCTCGCGACAATCAGCGCGGTCAGACTAACCAGAATCAGTGACACATATCGAAGTCGTCGGCTTCTGCTCATCTCATCCTCTCAACATCACCGCAGACCGCGCGGAGCTGTTTCACCGCTCTACTTTGCCAGATCCGTGCGACTGGCCAAGAAGGTGCTAATTCACCGGCTCGATCCGGATCACCGCGCCGTCGTCTTCCTCTGTCAGCAGATAGATGAATCCGTCAGGTCCCTGGCGAACGTCACGGACGCGCTGATGGAAGTCCTGCAGCATCGTTTCGCGGCGTTGTTCGAACAGCTTGTCGGTGAACGCGACGCGCTCGAGCGCGCCGGTACCGGGAACGCGCCCGCGCTGGATGCTGCCGACGAAGAGGTTGCCCTTCCACTCCGGGAACTTGTCACCGGTGTAGAAGAGCATGCCCGACGGCGTGATGCCCGGGTTCCAGGTGATCCACGACGGTTCGATGGTCGCGTCTGGCGGCGGCATCGGCGAGCCGTCGTTGTCGCGGCCGTAGCCGTTGGTCGGCCAGCCGTAGTTGGCGCCCGGCTTGAGGATGTTGATCTTGTCGCCGCCGAGCGGCCCGAGCTCGGCTTCCCAGATCCCGCCGGTCGGCGGATACACCGCGATGCCGTGGTGATCGCGATGCCCGATGGTGAAGATCTCGGGGCGGGCTCCGGGCTTGCCGACAAACGGGTTGTTGGCCGGCACCGTCCCGTCGTCTTTCAAGCGAAGAACCTTGCCGAAGATGGTGTCGGTCGCCTGCGCCGCCGGGAGCCGGCCGGCGCCGCCGACCGTGATGTAGATCAGGCCGTCGGGCGCAAAGACGAGGCGCGAGCCGCCCGTCTGGACCGGATTGCCGACATACAAGTCCTTCACATCAGAAAACCCGGTGCCGTCGTACCGCCCGCGCGCCAGGGCAAGCGTGAAGGGCGTGGCGGCAGCGGCGGCCGCAGGCGGAGCGCCGGCCGCAGCGGGCGCTGCTGGCGTGGCCGGCAGCGGCTTGTGATAGGTGAAGTAGATCCACTTGTTCTCGGCGAACTTCGGATGCAGCGCCATATCGAGCATCCCGGTCGTCCGGGTCATGCGCATCGCCGGCAAGCCGGTCAGCGGCTTCGGGTCGAGCACACCTTTTCGAATCGCGAGCACCTGCCCGGTCGCCCGGACGCTCACCAGGAAGTCGCCATCGGGAAGCGGAAGCAGGCCCCATGGCCGCCCGATCCCGTGGACCACCACGGTCGCCTTGATCTTCTGCTGGAAGGTCTCGTACACGCGCGGCTCGGTGGGCAGCGGAAAACGGGGCGCCGTAGGTGCCGGTGCTCGAGGCTGCGCGAGCGCGGCGCGCGGAACGAGAGCCAAGAGGGCAGCGCCCACAACCACGAGCGCACTGATCCGACGGAAGTCCGAGGTCAACATCAACCGATTCCTTTCCGAGATAGAGGAGCGGCTTTCCACCGATTACGTGTCGATTGGTCAGTCTATATCAGGGCAGGCAGGGCAGGCAGGGCAGGGCAGGCCAGGCCAGGTCGGGCTGGTGGGGCAGGTCGGGCAGGTGGGGCAGGTGCGAGTTAGAAAGGCTAAGGGCTGAGGGCGAAGGGCTAAGTTCGACCGAATCGTGGCAGCCACCGGGGGACGCGACGGCAGTAGCGCTCGTAGTCCTCGCCAAAACGCTTGCGCAGATCAGGCTCCTCGATCCGAACGACAAGCAGATGCACGACCAGAAGAGCAACCGGCACTATCGCAAAGCCCTCCCAGCCAGGGTCCAGAGATCGGTTGTAGAGGGAAAGCTCACCCGCGACGATGAAGCCAGCGGCCCAGTACAAAGGGTTCCTGACGTACTGATAGGGGCCCAGCGCCACGAGCGCACGGGGCGGGTCCAGCGGAAACGGCGTGCCCCGCCCTTGCAACGCAAAAGCAAACACCGCCGCCAGGCCGAGCAGAACGCCAGCCACGATCAGGGCCGCTGCGATCAGGGTGTCCACTCCCAATCGGGATGGCACCCACCCTTGGCCAGCAGGTTTGATGATCCAAGCCAGCCAGAGGAACACGCCGCCCCAGATCAGCGTCTGCCCGATCGACTTGATCCAGACGGCCTCGCGCTCTCGTGACGCAGGCATGACCAGTCAACCTATCATGTCAGGGCTGAGGGCTAGGGGAATCACGCAGGGCTAAGGGCTAGCGGACTCACGTAGGGCTGAGGGCTAGGGGACTCACGCAGGGCTGAGGGCTAGGGGACTCATGCAGGGCTGAGGGCTAGGGGACTCATGCAGGGCTGAGGGCTAGGGACTCACGCAGGGCTGAGGGCTAGGGATTCATCAGGGGCTGAGGGCTGAGAGCCTCGCTCGTGGTGCACGAGTGTTGGTCCGCCGGGATTGCGGTAAGCTACCTTCGACAGCTATGCAGTGGCCGACTTCGATGCAGCGATCGGTGGCGATGGCGCTTGTAGCCTGCCTGGTCGTGCTGTCGCAGTCGACTCCCTCCACGGCGCAGTTCGAAGCGCAGTCGGACCAGGTCATCCAGACCGACGTCACGACCCCAACCGGGAGCCAGGGGGTGATGGTTCGGCCGTCCAATCCGGGCCAGTATCCAGCGATCCTGCATCTCTACGGCTCTGGCGAGACCGTCGCCAAGAGCGTCGCGCTCCTCCGCGCGTTCGCTCGCGCCGGGTACGTGGCGATGGCCATCGAATACCGCGACGCTGCAAGCGGGACCGGCATCGATATCAACGATGTCTACGCGTCGCTCGAGTTCTTGAAGAGCTCACGATATGTCCGGAAGGGGCTGGTCGGGCTGAATGGTTTTTCGCTGGGCGCACGCACGGCGCTTCGCGTCGCGATCACTCAAGACGTGCGAGCCGTCTCCGCCATTGCCGCACGCACGACGAGTGGTACGCCACCGACCATTCTCGATGAAGCCGACAAGCTCAAGATGCCGATTCTCCTGCAGCACGGTACGAAGGATCCGGGCGTGCCGTACGAAGATTCAGTGCTGCTCGAAAAGAAGCTGAAAAGTTTGAAGCGCCGCGTCCAGCTGATTTCGTACAAGGGCGCGGAGCACAACAACCTGCCGTGGGACCAGGTCTACGAACGGGTCCTGCTGTTCTTCAGGGATAACATCCGCTAGCGACAGCATCGACGGCGAATCTACGCACGTCGGACCTTGAAGGCCCCGTGCCCAGCTTCTGCATCGTCTTGTCCGGAGAAATACAGCACAAACACCCGCCTCAGCGCGGTACGACCCGCGTAACCGGAGTCCAGTTGCGTGGTGCGCCCTTGCCGCTCACCACACCGATCCGCGCCGC
>Ga0111538_10002467_pt1 | contig 26007 bp, 21 predicted proteins | sample SoiMethybrSBSTD1_FD_79669 | JGI IMG/M metagenome (GOLD analysis project Ga0111538, IMG submission 79669) | Bulk soil microbial communities from a Populus tree surrounding site in Tennessee, USA - Soil MetaG P. TD hybrid SBSTD1 (version 2)... | ecosystem: Environmental > Terrestrial > Soil >...
AGAACAAGACCTCGGCGTCGGGCTTTTCCGAAAATACCGGCACGTCGAGCCCTTCCGCCCAGTTCTTGCGGTCCATGCGCGACAGGTTCCACGGGTTGCCGTTCGATTCCATGCCGCCGAACGGCTTGTTGAGCTCGCCCGGGAACGACTCGCCGCGGATCATCACCAGGTTTCTGCGCATCTGCACGATCTTGTCGACGTAGGTGATCATCACCGGGCACTGCTCCTCGCAGGCGCGGCACGTAGTGCACGCCCAGAGCACGTCCTCGTGGATCACGTTCGGAATCAGGTCGACGGGTTTGTATTCGGTGGCGCCGTTCGCGCCCTGGTCGGCGCCGTTGCCGCTCGCGTTCTCCTGCGCGGCCGCCTCCTCTTTCGGCGCTTCCTCGCTCGGCTTCGCTTGCTCCGGCGCGGAGCCGTTGGCCGGCACTCCGATTTTCGTGCGCGGCAGCTCCGGCAGCGCCAAAAACTCGTCTTCGCGCCCGTACAGGTGGTCGCGCAGATCGAGCAAGAAGTGCTTGGGGCTCAGGATCTTGCCCGTGTTGTGCGCCGGGCAGTTGGCGGAGCAGCGCCCGCACTCGGTGCACGTGTACATGTCGAGCAGGTCTTTCCACGTGAAATGCTCGATCCGGGCGTAGCCGATGCGGGCGGAGAGCGTGTCGGTCTGCTCGCTCGCCTTTTCGACCAGCGCCATCAGCTCCTCGGTGTTCTTGGCGAGCGGCCGCAGGCGCCCGCGCGGCGTGAGGTCCGAGTGCATCACGTTCGGCAGCGCCGTGATGATGTGGAAGTGCTTCGAGTAGGGCAGGATGTTGAGGAAGATCAGGACCAGGCTCGAGTGCGTCCAGAAGCCGACGTGTGCCAGCACCACCAGCGCGCTGCTCGGCAGCCCGGAGACGATGAGCGCCATCAAGCTGCCGGCGGGCTCGGGCCACGGATGCCACGTGAGCTCGGCCGGCGGCGGAGCGAGTGGCGCGATCACGGTTGCGGCGGTGTCGCAGAAGCTCTGCAGCGGCGGTGTCGAGCACTCCCCGGCGAAGCGCTGGTTCAGCACCATCGACGCGCCGTCGTAGAGCATGTCGGCGAGCATCATCGTCATGATGATGCCGAGGATCAGCAGACCCTCGCCGGTCAGCGTCATCCGCTTCTCTTTCTTGATGACGCGAAAGTAGACGAACACCGAGGCGCCGATCAGCACGCCGACCGCGACCGTGTCCTTGATGAAATTGTAGATGTGCCCGAGCGGGATGCCGGCGACCGGTTCGTGCCCGAAGATGAACATGTTGAAGTCGGGCGAGAAGCCGCGGCCCCAGAGGATCAACGAGCGCAAGAGCAGCGCGCCGAAGCCGATGAAGATCAGCTGATGCGCGACACCGGCGAGCCAGTAGTAACGCATCTTCTTTTGCCAGATCGCGAACGTCCACAGCCGCCCCAGCCGTTCGCCGATCTGATCGAAACGGCTCTCCCAGGTGCGCTCACCGACTTTCAGCAGGCCCCAGCGGCGCGACGCGCTGTAGACGAACATTCCTACCAGGACGAGGATGACCAACGTCATCGCTACGGGATTCATCGATGCTCCGTGTGCTCTTTCCGCTCTCACCAGAGCGGGGATCCGGCCGGCCACGTGGCCGTTTGGGGCTGTTCTACCAGAACATGCCCTTCGCGCGGCCTGGAACGCAGGATTTCAGCGGTGGAAGAACCAGCGCAGGTAGACCAGGACGGCGATGACGACCGCCACGGCGACCACCATGCCGAGCCTATTTCGCGGCGGCGTCACGGCGGCAGCGCGCTGGGTCGTCGGAGCCACCTGTTCGGGCGCCGGCGCCAGAGACGCGGTAGCGCGCCGGACACCGGAGTCCGGTTGCTCGTCCGGCACCACCGTGAGGAGCAAAAGCCCCCGGGGTAGCTTGGACCCCTCCGCCGGCAAGCCCCCCTGCTCGGGAATCCGCAGCGTGAGCGAGCTATTCGGTTCCTTGTCCTGGCTCGTCCATTCGGGGAGCGTGACCTGAACGATCTCCGGGGGTTCGTTCCGGCCGCGCATGGTCACCGCTCCCGCGCGACCGCAGGTGTCGCAGCCCCCGCCCGCGCACGCCGCGCAAGCCAGGTTGCGCGGCAGCTCGAGCTCGATCGGCTCGCCGCGCTCGAGCCAGGGCCGGGGCACGCGCACGCGGTGCACGACGTCCGGACCGCGTTGGACCGGGAAAGCTCCAGTCGTGACTTTGCCTAAAACCTTCGCCAAGAAACCATCAAGCCTAGCTCAAATACGACCCGGTTCCACGACCGGACGAATTAGAGGCGAAACACGATCTCCTTCGCTGTCTCGTTTGTTTTTGGGGCCCCGGCCCCAAAAAGCACTTTCTCAAAGGCGAAACACGATCTCCTTCTCTTCCTCCGGTTTGTGGAGGTCGAGCTCGAACGCGTAGGTTTTCGGGCCGACGCGGGCGCCCAGCGTGACGCGCACCGGCGGCTCCTCTCCGCCCAGCTTCTCGAGCCGGATGCGCACGCGGTACTCGCCGCGCGTCGCGTCGCCTTCTTCGAGAAAAACGTTTTCCAGGTTCTGGCCGCGGCACTCGGCGTGACGGCCGGGACAGTCCCGTTCCTTGGTCAGGCCGTTCCGCGTGACGCGCCCGACCTCGACCAGCTCGCCGTCGGGATCGGTGACGTCGAGGTCGACGTCGGCGTTGGCCTCGTCCCACGCGATCGCGAACTGCACGAGCCCCGTGTTCACGCCGCAGCCCTCGTCGATGATGCCGTTGCAGTTGTCGTCGCGTGCGTCGAAGCACCGCTCGGCGGCTGTTGGCACACAGGCGCGTCGCGCCACGATTCCCGGCGGCACGTCGAGCCGGACCACGCTGGGTCCGGGCTCGTTGGATGCCTTCGGCGTGCCGCTGCAGCCGAGCGCGAGGCACGGCAACAGCAGCACGCCGGACCAGCCGAAGCCGGTCACTTCGTTTTTTCGTCGCCCGCCGTTTCCGCGGCGATCTTCCCGGCAGCCAGAATCTTCGGGTTCATGATCTCGAAGTACGCCTGGCTAGCTGCCTCGGTTGCAGGGCCTTTCTCCTCGCGCAGCGCCAGGAGCACGCCCGCGTCGCGCTTGTCCTTGTTGCTGGCCAAGAACTTGAGGGTGCGGATCGCGCCATCGCGCTTCGCCTGATCCTGGCCCTTGGCCATCTCGTAGAGTCGATAGCGCAGCACCACGCGCGTGAACGAGTGGGGCCCGTTGTCGAAATCGAGATTGTCGAGCTGGCGCATCAGAAGCGCGGTCGCCCACTCCTGCGGTCCGACCGGCAGATCCTTGCGCGGGCTCTTGGCGTTGAGGTCGAGCCGGGAGATCGCCGTGGCGTTGTCGACGTATTTGAAGATCAGACCCTTATCCAGGTCTTCGTACGACCAGTAGCCGAAGCTCCGGAACCAGAGGTCGCTCAGGTCCTCCATCACGGGCTTCGGTTTGTCGGCGAAGAAGGCGACCGCACGCGCCGCCGTTTCCGGATCGCCGCCGAGGATCAACGCCAGCCCGGCGTCGGTCATCAGCGCCTCGGTCTTCATCATCTCGAACAGCTTGCCTTCGGTCTCCTTGTCGATGCCGCTCTTCGCGATCGCGCGGGCGGCCTGGTGGCGGAGCTCGACGCTCGCCTCCGGGGTCATCAGCGCGAGCAGCGCCTTGCCGAGACCCGGCACGGGGCGCTGGATCAAGGTCTCGAGCAGGCAGGTGCGCCGGAACTGGTCGCTCTTCTCGAGGCCCTTGTACTCCTCGATCTTCTTCACCACTTCCAGAAACTGCTCGTCGGTGGCGACCCAGGCGAGCGCCGCGCAGGCCGAGAGCCGGCTCTGCTCGTTGTTCTTGACCTCGGTCACGTAGTCGAGCAGCGGTTTGAACGCTTTCGGATCGCGCCACTGGGAAAGGCCGTCCGCGGCGCCGACGCCGATCGCACGCAGCGCCATGCCCAGGATGGCTTTGCCGCCCGCCATCAGGCCGTCCATCGTGACGTCGAGCTCGGGGGAGCGCCGGGTCAGCGCCTTCTCGAGCACGCCCCACGAGTTCTGGTCCTTGAGCCAGCCGACGTAGCGCATCGCGCTCTGGGCCACGACCCACTCTTCCGGCATCGGCGGCTGCTGCCCTTCCTTCGGCAGCGGAGCCGAGGGATTGGCCCACTTGCGGAAGGCGTCGAGGTCCTTCTTCGACTCCATGGCCGCCAGCGCGCGCAGGCCGTTCGCGTGCGGCGACGGCTGCTCGTGGATCCAGAACATCACCGCGTCCTCACCCTCGTCGCGCATGAAGTCGCGCTTCTCGGGGTGCAACACGGCGAGATCCGCCAGCATGCGCGCTCCGACGACGCGCTCGTTGTCGTCGCGCTTGAGCATCATCTCGTAGTCGTTCTGGTCGCTGTAGATCTTGAGCGGATCCATGCGCATGCGCTTGGACAGCGACGGCACCGCGCGGATGTCACCGATCTGCGCGAGACAGGTGGCAGCACGCGTCTCCCAGTGGATGTGCGGCTTCGTCTCGATGAACTTCGCCAGCGAATCCGCACCGCGCGGATCGGCGAACTTTTCGATCATGTCGAAGATCTGCTTCCTCTGGAACCAGCCGATCCGGATGTCGTCCATGTTGACGGCTTCGAGCGCCAGCACGAGCCCGGACGCGCCGATGCCGTCACGGAGCGCTTCCAGGAACTTGTTGCGGCTTTCCTGATCGGCCTTCCTGAGCGCGGTCAGAAGCGGCTCGCGAGCGCGCGCGTCGCCGATTTTTCCGAGGCCCGGGGCGGCCTGGCGCGCGATCTCGGGATCCGAGTCCTGCACCAGGCCGATCAGCGTGTCCGTCCACTTCGCTTCCGCGTTGCGCGAAAGCACGGTCGCCACGAGCTGCCGCACCGCGGGGCTCTCGTCCTTGGCGTAGCCCGCGAGCTTGTCGAGGCTGATCAGGCGCACGATGCGCTCGGGATCGAACGCCGTGCCGCCGCCCAGGCGCTGCACCTTGGACAGGTGGCCGAGCCGGTACAGCGCCATGATGTCCTCGAACGCGCGCGCTTCGCCGAGCACGATCAGCGCCCACGCGATCTGCGGTTTGGCGCCTGCGGGTGCGGTCTTGAGCGCTGCGAGCAGCGGGTCCTTGGCCTTGTCGGCCGCGGGGGACCCGTACTCGGCGAGCGCGCTTCCGGCCATGCCCTTCACGGGCTCGCTCGGATCTTGGAGCGCGGCGATCGCGAGATCGATGCCCGCCGGATCCTTGAGCCAGGCGAGCTGCTTCAGCGCCTCTTCCTTGAGGTAGTCGCTGCGGTCGCCCTTCGCCCACTCGCGCCACTTCGGCAGCTGCTCGTCCTTGGGCAGGACGTAGATGGCCTTCTTCTGGTCCTCGGCCTGCTCTATCGTGAGCTTCTCAGATTCCTGCTTGGCGCCGATGAGCAAGAACACGACGAGGCCAGCCACCGCGATCACGCCGATCAGGATCGCGATCGGGGCGAAACGCCCACGCTTGAAGTTGCCGTCGCCACCGCCGTACCCGCCGCCGGCGGGAACGAAACCACCCGGCGGCCCCGCCGGAATGTCGTCGTCATCGGGCGGCCACTTCGCGAGATCGACCATGTCGGGTGGCGGCTGCAGTGGCAGCGGATGCGGTGACGGGACGGAATTCGGCGAGCTTGTCTCGAACATGAAACCTCCGGCAGCGAACCGACGCGGTTCGCAGTCGCGATCGCGAGGCGGGCTCGTTGATCTTGCCGCGCCGACCTTATCCCATGACTGCCCGAGCGGGGAGGTCTGCGCGGCGGGTTCACTCAGGAATTTCCCGCGGGCCGGAGCGCTTTGGGGGAGCCCCCCGTGAGTTCGGCGCCGCTCCCCGACGCGCCGCGCAAGGCGTGGCTCAAACCGCTCTTGGTCGCCCTCGCGACCACCGCGCTCGTGACGGCCTGCTCTTACTTATTGCCGGAAAATTATGCTGCGACGGGTGTGGGGCTTGGCTTCCTGGCCGCCACCTACGCGGTCGCGCTGCGCCGCGACGATCCGCACGAGGCCGGGCACTACGGGCTTGCGCTGGGCGGCTTGCTGGAGCCGGCGGCGCTGGATCCGAGGCGTCTCGTGCGCGAAGGGGCGCAGGCGGCGCTGTGGGCGTTCGCGGTTGCCCTCGTCGTGCTGCCGCCGTTCTGGTTCGGCTATTTGACGTGGTGGAAGCCGCGCGGACCGTTCGTGCCCGCGCCGCTGCCCGCGTGGGGCGACGACGTGCTCGGCCAGCTGCTGGTGATCGCGCTGCCGGAGGAGGCCTTCTACCGCGGCTATTTGCAGACGGCCCTCGACGATGCATGGCGTCCGCGCTGGCGAGTCCTGGGCGCCTTCGTTGGTCCGGGCCTGTTGCTCTCGAGCACGTTGTTCGCGATCGGGCACGTGCTCACGCAGGTGCACCCGAACCGGCTCGCCGTGTTTTTCCCCGCGCTGCTCTTCGGCTGGCTGCGCGCGCGCACCGGCGGTATCGGAGCATCGATCGTGCTTCACGCGCTCTGCAACCTCTTCGCGTCCTACCTCGGGCGCAGTTACGGAGTCGGTGGCGGATGATCCCCAACGTCGTCATCGACGAAGCGGTGGAGCGCGCGCTGGCCGAGGATCTCTCCGGCGGCGACCTGACGACCGAGGCCACGATCGACCCTTCCGCGCGGGCGGTGGCACGCGCAGTGGCGCGCCGCGAGCTGGTGGTCGCCGGCGGCGAGGTGTTCGCTCGCGTCTTTTACCGTCTCGATCCGGGCCTGCGCGTCGAGCGCCTGCTCGCTGACGGCGCGCTGGCCAAGCCGGGCGACGCGCTGTGGCTGGTGGAAGGGGCCGCGGCTTCGATCCTGATGGGCGAGCGCACCGCGCTGAATTTCGCGCAGCACCTGAGCGGCATCGCGACCCAGGCACGCCGTTACGTCGCCGCACTGCCGGCGGGATCGCGCACGCGCATCACCGACACCCGCAAGACGACGCCGGGTCTGCGCGCGCTGGAGCGCTACGCCGTGCGCTGCGGGGGCGCCCACAATCATCGCGATACCCTGGGTTCGGCGGTGCTGATCAAGGACAATCACATCGCGGCCGCCGGGGGCATCGCCGCAGCGATCGAACGGGCCCGCGCGCGCGCCCCGCACACCTCGCGGCTTCAGATCGAGGTCGATTCGCTGGAGCAGCTCGACCAGGCGCTCGCCGGCGGAGCCGACATCGTCATGCTCGACAATTTCGCCACCGCGGACGTGATCGAGGGCGTGCGGCGCGCGAAGAACAAGGCGCTGATCGAGGTTTCGGGCGGCATTACCCTAGAACGCATCGGCGAGCTCGCCGGCGCGGGTGTCGACGTGATCAGCGTCGGCGCGCTCACGCATTCGGTGCCCGCGGCCGACATCGGCCTCGACCTGGAACGGCTGGGGCCGTGAGCTCGCGCTTCGACGGCCAGCGATTCACGGCGCTGGCTCGCGAGCGCGGGCTCGCGCTCGGCGCGCCGTTTTCCGCCGTCGAAGAGACCGGTTCCACGAACGACGACGCGCTCGCCGCCGCGCGCAACGGGACGCCTCATGGCGCGACGTTCCTGGCTGAGGCGCAGCGCAGCGGTCGCGGCCGCCGCGGTCGGAGCTGGGTCTCGCCGCCGGGGGAAAACCTGCTGTTCTCGGTGGTCCTGCGGCCCGGACTCGAGCCGGAACGCGTGAGCTCGCTCACGCTGGTGGTCGGCCTCGCCGTGCGCGAAGCGGTGGACAAGCGTCTCGGCGGCTCGGCCCGCGTGAAATGGCCCAACGACGTGGTCGTGGAGGACCGAAAGCTCGCCGGGATCTTGGTCGAAAGCCAGCTCATCGCCGGGCGCATCGAGGCTCTCGTGGCCGGTATCGGCATCAACGTCGGCAGCATTCCCGCCGAAGTTTCCGATCTGGCCACGTCGCTCCAAGCGCTCGGGTGCGCCGACCTCGAGCGCGAGTCTTTGCTCTGCGACGTGCTCGCGGGTCTCGAGGCTCGGCTGGCGATCCACGCGCGCGCCGGGATCGCCGGGCTGATCGAAGAGCTGCGCGAGCACGATGCCCTGATCGGAAGGCGGCTCCGCGTCGATCAGGCGACCGGGATCGCGTGCGGCATCGATGCCGGCGGCGCGCTGCTGCTCGAGGACGAAACCGGCATCCGGCCGATCGTATCCGGGACGGTGGAGCTGCTCGAGGGTCGACACCCGGCCCGCGCTGGGCCAAGGTGACGGGCGTGATCGTCGGCCTGGGGATTGACGTTGCCAGCATCGAGCGCATCGCGCAGTCCCTGGAGCGCTTCGGCGATCGCTTCTGGACGCGGATTCTGACGCCCAATGAACAGGCGGACCTCGCGGGCCGCACCGCCGATCGCGCCACGGCCATGGCCGGGCGCTTCGCCGCGAAAGAAGCCGCCAGCAAGGCGCTCGGGGGTCCGCGCGACGTGCTCTGGCAGGACATCGAGGTGCGCCGCGGTCCGCTCGGAGCGCCGGTGCTCGAGCTGCGCGGCCGGGCCGTGCCGCATCTCGAGCGGCTCCGGGTGACGCGCAGCCATATTTCGATCACTCACGACGCTGGCGTCGCCGCGGCGGTGGTTATCCTGGAAAGTGACTGACCGTGAAGCCGCTTTTATCGCGCGAACAGATCCGCGAGCTCGATCGTATCGCGATCGAGGAGAGCAGTGTTCCAAGCCTCGTGTTGATGGAGAACGCGGGCCGCGGCGCGGCCGAGCTGATCGATACCGAGCTCCGCACCCAGCCCGAGGCGCCCGGGCGGAACGCCGTCGTGGTTTGCGGCCCGGGCAACAACGGCGGCGACGGTTTCGTCGTCGCACGTCGTCTGAGCGCCGCGGGCTGGCCGGTGCTCGTCTTTTTGGCCGGCTCGGCGCTGAAGCTCAAGGGCGACGCTCGGGCCAACCACGACGCCTGGCTCGGTCTCGGCGGTGGCGTCAGCGAGCTCAGCGGGCACGCGGCGATGGTCGAGTTCGAGCACGCGCTCGGCACCGCGACCGTGATCGTCGACGCGTTGCTCGGCACCGGGCTCGATCGCGATCTGGCACCGGAGCTACGGACTTTGATCGAGCGCATCAACGGCGCCCGCGCTCTGCGCGTGGCGCTCGACGTGCCTTCGGGTCTCGATTCGAACACCGGCGCTGTACTCGGCGCGTGCGTGCGCGCGAACGTCACCGTGACTTTCGCGCACGCGAAGCGCGGCCTATACACCACCAGCGGCGCCGAGCATGCCGGCCGCATCCAGATCGTCGACATCGGTGTCTCCGGGGCGCTCTGCGCTCGCGTCGGACACTCCGCGGAGCTGATCGAAACGCGCGACATCGCGCGCTGGCTTTTGCCGCGCTCGATCTCGGCCCACAAGGCGTCGGCGGGGCGCGTGGTCGCGGTCGCCGGGTCGCCGGGCAAGACCGGCGCGGCCCTGCTCGTCGCGCGCGGCGCGCTGCGGGCGGGCGCGGGCCTGGTCACGATCGCCACCACGCCCGAAGCGGCGGAAGCGCTCGATCGTCGCGTGCTCGAGGAAATGACGGCGCGGCTCGATCTCGACCAGCTCGAGGCTTCGCTGCAAAAGGTCCTCGATGGCGTGGGCGCGCTGGCGATCGGGCCCGGCATCGGTCTGGACGCGACCGCGCGGCGCATCGTCGATCGGGTCGTGCTCGGCTGGGACGCCAAGAAGGTCGTCGATGCCGACGCGCTCACGCACTTCGCCGGTCGCGCCCACGAGCTGAAACGCGCGCCCGGCGCGCTCTTGCTCACGCCGCATCCCGGAGAGATGGCGCGGCTGCTCGGAATTTCGACGGCGGACGTCGAGCGCGATCGCTTCGCGGCCGTCGCGCGCTGCGTGGACATGACGGGCGCGACGGTGCTGCTCAAGGGGCCGCGCACGTTGATCGGCGCGCCCGACCTCTTGCCGCGAGTCAACGCCAGCGGCACTCCCGCGCTAGCGACCGGAGGCGCCGGCGACGTGCTGACCGGGATCTGCGCCGCGCTCGCTTGCGCGGTCGAGCTCCCCGCGGCGGCCACCTGTGCGGCGCATCTGCACGGGCTCGGCGCGGAGCGCTGGGCCGCCCGCACCGGCGCGGATCGGGGACTTCTCGCCCACGAGATCGCCGACGAGCTGCCGGCCGTGATTGCGGAAGTGCTGCGCTTCCGGTCCGAAACCATCTCGGGTTAGCTTCGCGGGCGGCGTGAGCGCAGCGCGAATCGGTCTGGTCGTCGGGTCGTGGCTGCTACTGGTGGGGTGAGCCTGCGCTGAGCGCTACCGCGTCGAAACGATGGCGTCGACCATGTCCTTCGTCATGCCCTCGTCCGGCCAGTCCTTGGGATCGAAGCCGTGACCCTTGCCGAGCATCAGGTAGTCCTTGTGCACCCAGCCCGCCATGCAGTTCGGCCAATCGGTGACGGTGTTGTTGCCGAGCATCCCCTTGCGTTGGGCGCCGCAGCCGTGGCCGCTCGCCGCGGTCCCTTGCGTGAGCTCGCCGGTCACGATGTCGTTTTCGCCCACGGTGCCCAGCGCTGCCAGTCGACTGGCGCAAGCCGGCATGCTCGCGCCGCCGGACATCAAGACCACGCCCTTCACCTTGTTCGTGAACTCGCTCTTGCAAGCGAAGGTGCGGGCGTACATCGCGCCCCACGAGTGTCCCGCTACCCACATCTGCTTGATGTCGAAACCAGTGAAGTTCTTGTAGACCCAGTCCACGACTTCCATCAGATGCGGCTCGTCCCTCCCACCGTCGCCGTTGCCCCATTGCGAGACCACCGACTTCGGCGTTGCGATCACGAGGTTATGCGTGTCCATGTACTTGAAGGCCGCGAAATAGCCGCGGATGTAGGCCTTGCCGCCTTCTTGATCCATCGTCCCGTGCAGATTGAAAATGAAGGTGACCGGCGTTCCGGCCGGCTTTCGGCACGGATAATCGATGTACACCTGCCGGCCGCCAATCTGGACGAAGGGCGTCGCGAGATTGGAGTCGACGACGCCGCCGCACTTGAGCCCCGGGATCTCGACGCCCGGTCCCGTTGGACCTCCGGCGCTTCCGCCGGCGCCGTCGCCGCCCGATCCGCCCATCCCGCCCACGCCCGACATGCCGCCGCCGCCGCCGAGTCCGCCGCTTCCGGCCGGTCCCGAACCGCCCGCGCCACCCGGCCCGAAACCTCCGGCCCCGGTCGCACCCGCTCCGCCGCTACCGGTCGCGCCCGTTCCGCCGAACCCGCCGTTGCCGAATCCGCCGTTGCCGAATCCGCCATAGGCGCCGGCCCCCTTCGCGTTGCTGGGGCCTCCGTCGTCGCTGCAGGCGCCGCTCGCGAGCAAACCGATTGCGCAGAGGACCAGGCGATGAAGAGCTTTCACCGTCACTCTCCTTTTTCAACGCGCAAACCTGCCCGCGGCAGATCGAACGCTTCGCGCGAAGATAACGCCGGCTTGCTCGCTGCGTGCTGGCTTTCCCCGACAAATCGATTTGCCGGAGCCGACAGTCGACGATGAAGCGGTCAGTGACGGAAATCGGATCCACCGGCCACCTACGGGGGGTGATCTCCGCACTTTCGAAGCCTCCGCCCGACGCCGAAGCCGGCGAGGAGCCGTCGAAAGCCGGCCAAAGCGGGAAAAGACTGGATTTCGCGGAAGTTTATCGGAACGAGTTCGACTTCGTTTGGCGAAGCCTGCGCCGCCTCGGGGTCGACGACCGTGAGGTCGATGATGCTGCGCAGGAGGTGTTCGTGGTCGTGCACCGAAGGCTCGCGGACTTCGAGCAGCGCTCGTCGCTCCGGAGCTGGCTCTTCAGCATCGTGCTGCGGGTGGCGAGCCAGCACCGGCGCACCGCACGCCGCCGTCCCGAGACCGCGCTCGAGGAAGAGCCGGAAGCGCCCGAGGGGACCGATCAGGAACAAGCCCTGGTGCACGCGCGCGCGATGCGTCTGGTCTACGCCGCGCTCGATGCGCTGGACGAGGACAAACGGGCAGTTTTCATGCTGGCCGAGCTCGAGCAGATGACCGCGCCCGAGATCGCGGAATTGCTCGGGCTCAAGCTCAACACCGTGTATTCGCGGCTGCGCGCGGCGCGCCGCGACTTCGACGTCGCGCTCAAGAGCCGACTTTCGGACGGAGAACCATGACCGATCTCAGTCACGAGGCGCGAGAGCTCCTGGCCCTGACGCGCCGGGTGGACGGACCGAACGACGGCAACCGCCGGCGAGTCACTGCCGCACTTTCCGCCAGCCTGGGCATTTCGGTAGCCGGCACGGCGAGCGCCGCGGCCGCGGGCAGCGCGAGCGCCGTGGCATCCGGTGTGGCGGCCAAGGTGGTGATCGCGGCTCTGATCGGTGCAGGCGCCGGCATCGCGGTCACCGTGCCGGCGGCAATGTTCGTGGATCGCGCGGAACGGCCCGCGCCGTCGAGCGCCGTCGCGGGTCCGGCGCCTTCCGCACCACGGCACGCCGGACCGGTTCCGGTTTCGAACCGGAGTTTTCCGCCCGAGGCAAAGCGCGAACCAGAGTCACCCGCAGTATCCGAGCCCTCACTGGCGAAATCCTCGGCGCACGCGAGCGGGGTGCCCAGTGTCGGCACGCCGGAGCTGGCGCGCGAGGCCGAGCTCTTGGCCGGCGCTCAAGCCGAGCTCGGTAAGGGCCGTCCGCAGCGCGCGCTCGATCTCTTGAACGAGCACGAGCGGCGTCACCCGGCGGGCGCGCTCGCTCAAGAGCGCGCCGCGGCCATGGTGATCGCACTTTGCGGGGCCGGTCAAACGGAGCAAGCGCGCGCGCGGGCACAAGAGTTTCTGAAGCGGGCTCCCGATTCGGTGCTCGTGCCTCGGATCATGAGCTCGTGCGTTTTCAAGAAGGCACCCCCGAGTGCGTCCGCGTCCTTCCCAGTGGTGACGGATCCCAGCGCCGCCGGCCACTCTCGCGATAGACGATGAAGCGACAGGCGGCTGTGGGGTGCTTGGCGATGATGTGGGGACTCGCCGGCGCGTGCGACCTGAACCAGGACGAGGTCCTCGGCTCGGACTACACCGATCGGGACGCGACTCCGGGCGCCGACGCGGCGATCGCCACGGGCGGTACGGCAGGCGCGGCTGGCGGGGGCGGCGCGAGCGGTGCGTCTGCCGGCGGAGCGGCATGCGATCTCGTGCCGACGCCGGGCGGACCAGCGCCGCGCGCGTGCGTGCACGAAGTTCCAAACGGCGCGGAGGTGTCGCTGAGCGAGCTCGGAGAAACGGTGGTGAAGGTCGCCGGCAAGGTGGTCGCCGTCTACCCGCCGTGTCCCTGTTCCACCGCAGCGGCAGCGGAGCACTTCATCGTCGACCGCGGCTGCGAGCGGAAGCGATACGGGCCGGACTACGTGATCGAGCCGCAGCTGGTGTGCGCTTGGAGATCGCCGGCTCTACAAGTGCGCGACTGCGCGCCCGACCGCATCGACTGCCAGCGCAGCGACCAGTGCAACGCACAACCGTTCGGTCACTGCGCGGCGTACGCGACGGCGGTATGCCAGTATCCGCTGAAGAGCGGGCCCTGTCTGCGCGACGCCGACTGCAACGAGGCGCCGTACGGCACGTGCTACGACCCAATGAGCAGCGAGCTTTTCTGTTATCCGAACGGCGAATGCAAGCGCGAGGAACGGCGGTGTGCCTACCGCGGTCTGGAATCCGACTGCACGAGCGACGCCGACTGCACCGCCTTGCCTCTCGGCGTGTGCAAAAAGCGGATCCTGAACACGCGCTGCGAGTATCAGGCGTGTAACCAGGATCAGGATTGCGGGACGAAGCAGCGCTGCGCTTGCGAGGTGGTCAATGAGGCTTTCGAGCGACGCGTCTGCGTTCCCGCGGAGTGCTCGGGCGACGGCGACTGCGCACCCGGCGCGCGTTGTCTCAAGGCCGGTAGCTGCGGCGGCGACGCACTCGGCGATTACTGCACCACCGCAGTCGACGAATGCGGAAACGACGACGATTGCCGGTCGAACCCGGGGGCGCAGGGACCGGATTGCGCGTTCTCGGATGCCGAGCGGCGCTGTACCTGTCAGCCGATCATCCCGGAATGATCCTCACACGAAAAGCTCGTCGAGCCTGACGATCAGATCGGGAAATGCGGCCGGCGCGATGGTTGCACCTGCTGCGAAGCGTCGAACGCGCCGGTACCGGCCTTCCGACGGCTCGTCGAACACTTCGACGGCGCGGGCATTGACGTCGACGATCCAGTACTCCGGCACTCCGCTTGCCGCGTAGAGCGGCGCCTTCGTTTCGCGATCGTGCGCGAGCGAGGCATTGGCCACTTCCACCACCAGGAAGCACCTGTCCGGGTGTTGCGCTGCGTAACGGCCGGGAGGCACGAGCATGAGATCAGGCTGGGGCTCGGAATCGTCACTCGCTGCAAAGGACAGCTGGACACGTACGACTGCGCGGTCCCGGACTCCGAGCACGAAAGCATGGGTCAGAAACGCGACCGGGTCCGCGTGGCTCGGGTCGATCGGTGGCATCTCAACCACGATCCCGTGGATCAATTCCACGCGTTCGTTCTGGAACATCCCCTGCTCGACCACTCGCTCGTATTCGGCGCGTGTCATGCGCCTCGGGCGCGCGTGGGTGAGAACGTCGATCGCGTGCATGTTTCGCTGCAAAGTCTAACACCTGCCGAATGACCCGGCTAAAGCTCGATTCGAGCTAACGGAGATCGGCCAGCCGCGACCGGCAGTCGTCTACAAATGCACGCCTAGCGTTGCCACGACGCTGAGCGGAGGCGCGGCCGTCAGGTGCGTCGCGTACGACGCCGGCTGTTGTCCAGGCGCGAGGCTCCAATTCGAAACGTAGTGCTCGGCGCTGTCGGCGTACTCGAGATCGAGCACGTTGTAAGCGTCGAGTGCGAGCTCGAAATACGAGTAACGGAGGCCCGCGCCCGCGTTGAGAATGTGGGAGTCAGGCGTGCGAAGCTGGTTCGTCACAGGGCGCGGCGAGAGCAGCGTGTAACCGACGCTCGCCCGCGCCGCGAGCGGCAGGCCGTCCAGCGTTCCGAGCTCGCCGCGCGCCGTCACGTCCGCTCGCAAGAGCAGCGGCGGTACGCTCGGCACGTGCCGCGACACGTTGGGTATGCGGGTCTCGAACACCGCGTCCGTCACCGACACCGCGAGCGAGGAAAGCAGCCACGGCGACGGCCGCGCCAGGAGCGAGCCGACGACGCCGCGCCGCGTGCTGCGGCTCTGGGTCTCGAAACCGCCGGACTCCGCGACGAACACGAGCTCGTTTTCGAGCCAGGTGTTGAAGACGGCGAGCGTGGTGCGGTAGCGCCGGCGGCCGTCGTCGGCGCGCATGCCGGCTTCCACGGATCGGATCTTGGAGTAGGGCCGCGAGGCGCCGTCCTCGAGGCTCACGGCGTCGAGCGAACGGAAGCCTTCGCCGTACGACGCCGACACCGCGAAGCGTTCGAGCACGTCGTATTCCGCGGTGACGCGCGGGCTCACGGCGACGCCGCGGGCCGTGCGGTGCTCGCCGGCGAGCCGGTCGTCGACCGACACCGAAAGCACGTCGAGGCGCGGGCCGCCCGACAGGCGCAGGCGCTCGAACAGCCGCAGATCGAAGTCCAGGTACGCACCGGCATCGAGCGTCGTCACGCCGGCGTCGGTGCGGCGGTCCCACACCTGCAAGCTGTCGGGCACGAGCAGGCGGCGCGTCTGCTCGGTGTTGCCGAGGCGCAGCGAGATGCCGGGCTCGGTCGCGACGCGCAGGCCGCGCGCGGCCGAAAACGGCAAGGTCCGGAAGCTCGTGCGCAGGCCGGCGGCGCGTTCGTCGTTGGTGCGCTGATACAGGTCGCCGAGGCCGGACAGGTTCGGATCCGTCTGCGAAGTCTGGAAAGCGCCGGTGAAATTCTGGCGCGCGAAAAAATCGGTCTGCATCACCCAAAGCGCCAGATCGAAGCGCCCCTCGGACGCGGTGTGGCGCCATTCGCCCGAGAGCAGCCCGCGCCGGGCGGCGACCTCCTGGTTTTCGGCGAAAAACCCGTAGCTGTCGTAGTAGCCGATGCGCCCTGCGTCGACGTCGTCTTCGCGCAGCACGCCCGGCAACTCGCTGCGAGCGGCGTGGGCGATCCCGAGCACCCGCAGATGATCCGCGGGGCCCAGGTCGAAGCCGAACTGCGCATTGGCGGCGCCCGAGGCGGAGGCGCGGCGCATGCCGAAGCCGTCGGTGCTGCGCAGCGCGAATGCCGCGAACGTCTCGTCGGAGAGCTCGCGCGGCGCCACGATCCCGAGCACGCGCCGCTGATTGAACGAACCGTAGCTGGCGGCGGCGTGGTAGCCGCGCTCGCGCATGGCCAGATCGAAGAACGCGCTGCCCACGATCGCGGCGTCACCCTGGCGTGGATCGTAAGTGCCGGCAAGCACGTGAACGCTGTCCACGACTTCCGGAATGATAAAGTTGACGTCGGTGTAGCCCTGGCCCTGTATGTGAATCGGTTGATTGACCGCGACGTTGCCAACGCCCATCTCGATGCCGGAGCCGTGCTCGAGATCGAAGCCGCGCAGGAAGACGTCGTTGCCGAGCCCTTCGTCGTTTTCGTGGTCCACGAAGAAGCCGGGCGCGGCGGACAAGAGCTCGGGCGTCTGCTGACGCGGCGACGCGGTCAAAAGCGCTCGGTTCAACGTCACGTCGCCCAGGCCACGCGGCGAGAGCCAGGGCCCCCGCACCTCGACCTCGATCGGCGGTGCGGGCTGTGCGAACGCCGGCCCCGAAAGCAACAAGACGCCAAAGAAGGTCCTCCGGGTCAAAACGGATCTCGAGCGCACTATTGAACGACGATTTGTCCGGTGCGGAGATCGTCCTCTGCCAGAGCGCGGAAGGAGTAAATGCCTTCCACTTCGGGGACCCGGAAATGAACCGTCGCAGAAGCTCCGGGCGCTACCGGCGCGATCAGGTGGGAGTCCGGAAAACACGATTGTGCGGGGCAGCCGTCCTGATTCGGCGTCGCCAGGCAATCGATGCTGAAGCCGCTCGTCGTGCTGGCGTCGTTGGTGAGCGTGAGCGTGATCTCGGCCGTGTTCTGCACCGCGATCACGCGCGGCTCGAAGCCTATATCGTCGACGTGAAGCGCGAACGTGTACGCGCCGCCGATGATGCCGTCGAGGTCCTCGAGCTCACAGGCGCCGCCAGCCTCGTCGTCCGAGCAACCGAGCACGATCGCGAGCGCCAGGCACGGCAAAGGGCGGCGCGTCATTGCCGCCTGTATAGCCCAAAATCGCGCTAGCTCGCGTTGCTACAGCAGCGAAAGCCGATCTGGTACCCCGAGTGCCACATGTTGTGGTCGGTGGTCATGACGCGGCAGCGGTTGCGGACGGGCCCCCAGTAACCGCCCTTGAGGCCGCTCACGAACGGCTTCTCGTCGGTGTTGCCGCGCTCGTTGACCACCCACTCGTCCACGTTGCCGGTCATGTCGTGAACGCCGTACTGGCTCACGCAGCGCTCGCGTGAACCCGAGAGCTCGCGTTGATCGAGGCGGGCGATCTCCGCGTCGCGCGTCGCCGGATTCGCGTAGGCGTTGTTGTCCGGCAAGATGTACTGCTTGTCGATGTTGCAGGCGCTCGCGTCGCGCGTGTTGCCGTAAGGGTAGGGGAGGCGGTCTTCACCTTCGCAAGCCAGCGTCCACTCGCTGTCCTTGCACAGCCGCTTGCCATCGGCCTTGCACTGAGCGGCCGCGGCGTCCCACGTCATGGCCACGTGCGGAGTCGCGCCGGCGCGGTTCGGGTATTCGTAGCGATCGATGCAGAAGTGCATCCGCACGGTGTTGCCGTAGCAGCGGCTGCCCGGCTTGAACTCGGCGCAGCGATCGCGCTCCGGCTTGTCGTCGACGAAGCGCGTGCAGAACTGCGCCAAGGTCGGGCAGTACTCGCCCTCGATTTCGACCATCTCGTCGGGGCAGCTCGGCGCCTTGGAGGTCGCGGGTTCCTCGGCTGCGAGGCACAGTGCAGCCTCGGTGATGGCCGCAGTACCGTGGGCGGCGCACGCCGGGGCTTCTGGAACCTCGGAGGGGGCGGCGGCCAGCGGGACGATCGGGTTTTCGGCCCCCTTCGGGACGAGCACGAAGGCCGCCTCGGGGGTGATGTCGGGACTTTGCTCGCGCCGCGGTGTGCCCTCCCCCAACCACGCCAGCGAACCGACCGCGCCCAAGGCGATCAGCGAACCCGACCAGAAATGCCGGCGCGGGCCGCGGGGGGCGAAGGCCGAGTAACTCGGCCGGTCGGGGTAGGTGCTGGGGCGAGACAAGGGGACAATCCTAAGTGGCGACCGCGTTCAGGGGCACATAAGTGGAGAAGGAAAGTGCGCAGCCGTTCCGCACCCGGCCCGCTTTGAAAAAAGATTGCATGCGACATGCCATGACCGCCGCAAGCGTCGCGGGGGTCAGAGCCTTCGCGAAATCCCTCGACCCTCGGTAGCACGCCGCGCGCGTTCGCGACGAGAATTTCGCAGCCAATACCTTGCTGCGTAGTTCGCTATCCGTGATCGCGCTGTCGCGCGTGCGTTCTCCCCGTTGCGGCGATCGCATGGCCCCAACCCCCGACGTTACACCGCCGCGGTACGCTCGGCGTTACGGTGACGTGACGCGTTTCGAACAGGCTCAGCTTTCGTCAGTCTCACTGTCGCGGTGGCACTGGGTTTGGTGCCGCTGCCAGTTTGACACGTCGGGCGCGTCTGACGGGACGCGCGCACCTCGCGCAACTGTCCAAAACTCAAAGAAAAGTCCGCTGGCATGTGGCTTGCGATGGCCGGCCGAGCGGAGGTTTTCTCTTGAGCACGTCGAGTTCCCACTGCTTTTCTGTTCCGTCCGTCACCACCACTGTCGATCCGCAGAGCGGCTCGCCAGGGGCGCTGCGCGAGCAGCTGCTCGCGTGTCTGCCCGGTTTGCGAGCGCGGGCGTTGAAGCTCTGTTACGACCCGGCCGAAGCCGAGGATCTGGTGCAGGACACGGTGGAGCGAGCCCTGCGTTTCGAGCGGACCTACCAGCCCGGCACCAACCTCAGGGCCTGGGTGCAGCAAATTCTGTTCAGTGTTTTCGTGACGCGCTGCCGGCGCCGTCGCCGCGAGCGGCGGGCGCTCGACTCACTGCTCACGGATCCGTGCGCCTGGACGCGCGGGGACGATCTTCCCGCGATGAACGCTCTGTCGCGCCGCGTCGAGTCCGCGGTCGCGGCGCTGCCGCCACAGTTTGCCGCGGTGATTCGTCTGGTCGACATCGGAGAGCACTCCTACAAGGACGCTGCGGAGCGCTTGGGGGTCCCCGTGGGCACGGTGATGAGTCGGCTGTTCCGCGGGCGGCGCTTGCTCGCCGTCGCGCTCGGCAGCGATTCGACCGTGCAGGCAACGCGCGATCCGGCTCCGCTGGCCGCGGCCTGACGGATATCTCATCAAGCTTGTGGCCACGACGCGGCGAGCGGTGCGACCCTCCGCCGCGGAATGGGCAAGGCGGGCAATCGGGTCGCGACAGGCAGCCTGGCGCTGATTCTGACGCTGGCCGGCGTGGCCGGCGCCGAGACGATCTCGATTCGCGTCGACTACAGCGCTCCCGCCGGCTGTCCTGATGAGGCCGCTTTTCTCGACCAAGTGCAGGCGCGCTTGAGCCGCGCCCGGCTTGCGGGTCCCTCCGAGCTCGCGCGAACGATGCAGGTGACGGTCGAGCGGGAGCCCGATCGAAGCGTGGCACGCCTCGAGTTCGTCGACGCCGACGGGCGCCAAGTCCGCCGTGAAATGACCGGGGAGACGTGTGCCGAGGTCGCGAGCGGCATCGCCCTGGTCACCGCGCTCGCGATGGACGCGCGGGCGCACCGGGAGGCGCCGGAGCCGTCTCCGCCGGTGGCCGCGCCACCCACGCCTGCCACCGCGAAGCGCCAACCCCCGGTTGCGATTCTGCCTCCAGCGGAACCTCGGGCGACGTCCTCCGCCGGCATTCGCGTCGACGTCGGAATCGGTTTGCTCACGACCTCGGCGGTCGCACCGACGCCCCTTTACGGTCTGGGGGGTTTCGTCGCCGTCGGTCCGCGTCGAGATGCTCGAAGTGTGCGGCTCACGCTGGCGTGGCTCGATGGTCCCACCGTGGACGTGGCGGACGGTCGGGGTGAAGCGAGCTTTGGTTTGCGCATGGCGCGCCTGGAGGCCTGCCCCATCGCCTGGCAGGCGTCGCAAGTGCTCGCGCTCGTGCCCTGCGCCGCCTTCGACGCGGGAATCGTGACTGCGTCGGGGGGAGGGTCTCGCGTCCCGAACCCGGAAACCGTCCGCCTGTTCTGGCCGGCGGCCTCCGCGATCGGGAGATTTCAGTTTGCCCTCGAGAACTTACTGCTGCTCGAGGGCCAGGGGGAAATCGGCGCTCCGCTGAAGCAGCAAGAGTTCGTCTTCGAGAAGCCCGATACCCCCGTTCACGAGGTCCCGCCCGTGCGCTGGGGCGTCGGGCTGGCCGTGGGCTTCCGGTTCGAGTGAGGTTTTCCCTTTCCGTGATCAGGGGTGCGGCGGCCGGGAATCTACAATGAAGGTGCAAGGTCTGCCCGTGACCACCGCCGAGCCCCTCGATCCTCCGCCGAGCGAGACGCACGCGATCGCGCCCGCACCGCCGGCGCAGCGGCTCGGCGCTTTGGTGCGCGAGCACTTCGCCTTCGTCTGGCGAGTGCTGCGGCGCCTCGGCCTTTCCGAGAGCGACTCCGACGACGGCGCGCAGCAGGTGTTCCTGGCCGCGTCGCGGCGGCTCTCCGACATCTCGCCGGGAAGCGAGCGCGGATTTCTTTTCACCACCGCGGTCAACGTCGCGGCTCACGCTCAGCGCCACAAGCTGCGTTTGCGCGAGTCGCCCGAAGCCGAGATCGACGAGCAGCGCGCCTCGGTGCCGGGCGCCGAGGAGTTGATCGATCGCCGTCGTGCGCGCGAGCTCCTCGACGAGATTCTGGAGGCGATGCCGATCGAGCTCAGGCTGGTGTTCGTATTGTTCGAGGTCGAAGGGCTGACGATGGCGGAGATCGCCGAGATGCTCGAGCTACGGCCGGGCACCGTAGCCTCGCGCTTGCGCCGCGCGCGCGCGGACTTCGCCGCAAAGGTGAAGCGGATTGAAGCGCGGATCGGTTTTCCGGGAGGCAAGCCATGAAAGATCCGGAGCGGTTGGCGGACGCCGATGCCAGCGTGCTGGCGCGCCGGATGTTGAGCTCCGCGCGGGAAGAGGCGCCGTCGCACGCGGCGTTCGAGCGCACGGTAGCGAGGCTCGGTGTGGGTGCGGTCGTCTTCGGCGCCAGCGCGACGGCATCGGTGGCCGCGGCAGGAGCGGCGAGCACGGGAACCGGTGCGGCCAACGCCGCCGCGGCCGGACTCGGCGGCAGTGCCCTATCGGGCGCGGCGAAGGCCGTGCCTTCGGGTCTGTTGTTCGGCGCCGTGAAGTGGCTGGGAATCGGCGCGGTGGGTGGGCTCGTGACCGCGGGCGTCGCGGACCACGTCGCGAGCATCGACGCTCCGGCGCACGACGCTGTCGCGACCACCGCCGCGACTCGCAACGCGTCCGAGGTGCGGCCCGCGCCTGCACGCGCTGGGCTTGCGCCGCCGCCTCTGCAAGAGCTCGCGGTGCCGGAATTTGCCGCGGAGCCGGCGGCCAAGCCAAAGCTGCCTCGCGCCACTCGCACGCCGGCCGCGCACGATTCCCCGGAAGCTCTGGCGCGGCAGGCCCGCCTCGCGGCCGAGGTCGAAGCGGTCGATCGCGCGCGAGTGGCAATGGCGCGCGGCAACGCGGCGCAAGCGCTCTCGGCGCTCGAGGCGTACGAGCGAGGTTTCGCGGAGCAGCGACTGCGGCCGGAGGCCCTCTACCTTCGGATGGAGGCGCTTTTGCGGCTCGGCGACGACGCGGGAGCGCGGGCGGCGGCTCGCGCCGTGCTCGCGGCCGATCCCCAGGGGCCTCACGCGGCTCGGGCGCGAGAAATGCTGGGTTCTGGTCGCTGAGCTCGATTTCGTGATCAGCGGCGCGCGGCCCGGGAATGAGCGGTCGACGGAGGAGATAACCGATGAAACTTTCTTGGATCATTGCGTTGGGCGCGGGAGCTCTGGTCATGACGGCTTGCAGCGGCGGCAAATCGTCGCTGGGGAGCGGTGACAAGGACCTCGAGACGGGTGGCACCAGCAGCGGCGGTTCCGCAGGCAAAGGCGGCGAAAGCGGCAGCGGTGCGCAGAGCGGCAGCGGCGGCGAGAGCGGTAGCGCGGGCAAGGCCGGCTCGGGCGGCTCGGGCGGATACAATCCGTGCGCGGGCGCGGCCTGCGGCGCCCCTTGCAGCCCTTGCGATCCGAAGGACCCGAACTGCGCCAGCGATGCGGTGATCCATTACTGCGGCACCAACGGCTCGTGCACTGCGGCGTACCCCGATTGCGGCACGCCCGGCACCTGCAACACGGACAGTGAGTGCGCGACCGATCTCGGGCCGTGCCAGATTTGTCCCGACGGATCGTTCTCGTGCCCGAGCGCGCATTGCATCGGCGGCAAATGCGTCGGCAGCTTCCAGGGCTGCGGCGGCACCAAGTGCGCCGCCGACAGTGACTGTCCCGCACTCGGCGCTCCCTGCCAGCCCTGTCCCGACGGCAGCTTCTCGTGCCCGTCATCGAAGTGCGTCAACGGTACCTGCGTTTCGGGTTTCCCGGGTTGCACCGGGTACCAGCCGTGCGCCGGCAAGAAGTGCGGCGAGTTCTGCACACAGTGCGATCCGGCCGCCAAAGACTGCGCCGAGACGGCGGTGATCAAGTACTGCGACGAGGCCGGTACCTGCTCGCCGACCGCGCCGAAGTGCGGCGGCGCGGGTGAGTGCAAGATCAAGACCGACTGCATAGCGATCGACATCTGCATGTATTGTCCGGGGGTCCAGGGCTGCGCGGCGATGGACTGCGTGAACGGCAAGTGCGAGTTCGTGTGTCCGCCGAATCCGACTCCGCCGCAGTGCAAGACGACGCTGGACTGCCCGGTGCGCGAGGTCTGCAAACCCTGTGCTGACGGTCGCTGCGCGGCCACCCAGTGCGTGAACGGCTCCTGCCAGCTGGTCTGTGGTCTGTAGGGGCCAGCAGTTCGGACTCACATATCGCTCACGTAGTCGTTCTCCTGACGACTACGTGAGCGAATCCTTATGTCCCGCCCGCCCACCCCCACCGGAATCCTCCGCCGGGGGCAAGCCCCCGGTCCCCCAACGCCGATTCGCTTCGCTCATCGCGGGCTCGCTCCGCTCGCCATCTTCGAGGTCAAGCCTAGTGACGATCTCACTGCGAGAGCTCTTGCGCCGGTCGGTGAAGTTACTGCTGGCCGTCGACGACTCGACGTCCCGAGCGTGTGACGCGAGGCGAGCTCGCGAGCGGCGCTTGCAAATCCGGGCGCCTCGCGGGCGCTGTGATCGACGGCCCGCGGCGCTGCGGGCAACGCAGCGATCCTTCAATGCGCGCCAGCGACCGTGCCGGGGCGCTTGAGGCGTCGCCCGCAAGACCCAAACCCAGGAACGAAGCCGCAGTCGCGTTGGGGGACCGGGGGCTTGCCCCCGGCGGAGGACTGGCACGCCTTCGGCGCGCACCTCCGTAGCGCGAGCTTCGCTCGCGCAGACTCCGTCGGTTTCGGCGGGGGTGGGCGGGAGGGAGGAAAGTAACTACTCGTCGCCTTCGATGAACTCCCAGTCCTCGCCGAAGAGCTCGCTCTTCGGCGTCGGGAGCGGTTCGCCGTTGGGTCCGTCGCGCCGCACCACCATCCGGTGCTGCGTCACGGTGTCCTCGTTTTCGCGCGCGACCACCGAGATCACGTTGATTCCCGGCTGAAGCTCGGCGTCGAGCGAGAACGAGAGCTTCTTCATGTCGGAGCCTTTGCGGTTCGACTGATAGAAGACCTTGCGGCTGCCGACGAAGATGTAGGCGTCCAGCACGCGATCGCCGTCCGTGGCCACGCCCTTGATGTGGACCCTGGGATCGCGAGTCGCCAAGGTCGCCGGCTCGACCTCGAGCAGCGGCGGCGAGCGCGTCAGGTACGGCTTGAAGGCGACCTTGTTCGCCGCGCCGCCGGCGTCGCGCACCGCGTTGGTTTCGACGAAGCCGAAGCGTTCGCCACCGAGCGACACCTTGGTGAACTCGCCGAAGCCGCCCGTGCGGTCGACCACGGCCCCCTTCTCGAGCTCGCCGACCAGCGGCGCCTGGGCCACGGGCTGGCCGCGCACCGGCACCGGGCCGTTCGCGGTCGTGACCCGGCCCGCGGCCTTGTTGACGAAGAGGCCGCTCTTCGTCACCGGCAGCACGACCTTTTCGTTCGAGACCACGCGCAGATCGCGGTCGGCAACGCTGACCTCGACCGTGACCAGGTTGTCGGCGAGCGAGTCGAGCACGTCGAAGGTGAACGCGACTTGGCGCGTGTCGCCCGGCGCCATGTTCGAGATGTCGAAGCGGCCGCCGTGGAGCAGGAGGCCGTCGCCGGTCAGGTTGCGCAGGTTGGCCTGGGTTTCGTAGGAGCGTCCCTTGCCGACGTTGCGCACCGTGAGATAGATGGTGGCGCCCTCGCCGCGCGCGAGCTGACCGTCGCCGTTGCCCGGTCGGTTGTCGACGACCTGGTAGGCGTAGGCGAAGGTGGGCCGCGGCAAGCTGGTCACGGTCGGCCGCAGCTCGGCATCCGGCGGAGCCAGGCCGCCCTCGGCGAAGAACCTCACGCGCACGATGTCCTGGCGCGTGACCGCGTCCATCGGCAGCTTGCAGATGCGCTTGGCGTTCTGCGGCAGCGGCGTGGTGGTGCCCGGCTTCCGGCCCTCGATTTCGCACCAGCCGAGCGGCACGCTCACGCTCTTGGTTTCGTTCGGCGCGATCTTGCCGAACACGAGCTCCTTTTCGTCGTAGTACGGCCCGTCGCTCTTGGTGACCGCGCGCAGCTGGTAGATCGGCGCCTGCGCCTTGTTCTTCACCGTCACCTTGAGCGTCATCGGTTCGCCGGCGACGACGGCGTCGCCCTTGCGGTCGCTCTCGACCTTGACCTCGTAGTCCGACGCGCGCGGCCCGTTCTTCTGATCGGTCGGCGCGGCGCTCCAGTCGACGCCGATTTTGCTCAAATCGCCGCTTATCGCCGCGATCTCTGCGTCCTGCGCCTTTTCGAGCAACGTCTTCGCTCCCCGCAGCTGGTCCGGGCGTTTGCCCCACGTCAGCTTGCCGGCCAGATCGCGCGCAATCTTGACCGGGAAGTCGAGCTGGAACTCGTCCTCGACGTCGCCGCCGAGGTCGCGGATCACGGCGCGCTCGGTCTCGGGCAGGTTGTAGCGGAGCTTGAAGAACGGTCGATCGTTGGTGCGCTTGGCGGCGTTGGTGAGGCTCTTCGACAGATCGCGCTCGCGCAGCAGCGGTTCGGAGCGGAACAGGTCCATCTCGAGCGTGTCCGCGGTCATCGGATCGAGCTCGACGTCCGGCATCACGCCGACGCCCTGAATCGAAACGTCGCCCGGGGTCAGGTACTGGGCGATCGTCAGCTTGAGCGCGGCGCCGTCGGGCGTGATGCGCGGGAACACCAGCTGCACCGTGCCCTTGCCGAACGTGGTCTGCCCCACCGTGACCGAACGATCGTGGTTCTTGAGCGCGCCGGCCACGATCTCGCTGGCGCTCGCCGACGAACCGTTGGTCAGCACGACCAGCGGGTAGCCGGGCTCGGTGCCGGCGCGCTGGGCGCGCTTCTCTTCGCGGCCCTCGCTGCCGCCGGCCGTGGACACGATCACGCCTTCTTCGAGAAAGCGATCGGCGACCTTGGCCGCCTGATCGAGCAGCCCGCCCGGGTTGCCGCGCAGGTCGACCACGAGGCCGCGCATCCGCTCCTTCTTCTGCAGCTCTCCGAGCGCGGCCTCGAGCTCGTCCGAGGTGCTGCTCTGGAACTGCTTGATCCGCACGTAGCCGACCCCGCCGCCGAGCGCCCGGCCTTCCACGCTCTTGATCTGGATTTCCTCGCGGTTGAGCTCGAACGGCCGCGATCCGGTCCAGCCGTCGTTGCCGTCGCGGTGCACCCAGATCGTGACCTTGGTGCCCGGCTTGCCGCGCAGCCGGCTGACCGCGTCGTCGAGCGGC
>Ga0111538_10002468_pt1 | contig 26007 bp, 22 predicted proteins | sample SoiMethybrSBSTD1_FD_79669 | JGI IMG/M metagenome (GOLD analysis project Ga0111538, IMG submission 79669) | Bulk soil microbial communities from a Populus tree surrounding site in Tennessee, USA - Soil MetaG P. TD hybrid SBSTD1 (version 2)... | ecosystem: Environmental > Terrestrial > Soil >...
CTCTCCAAGCGCCAGGTCTTGCGATCCCCGGCTTTGATGTCCGTGTATCCAAACACGGGATGTCATGCGGTATTAGCCCTCCTTTCGGAAGGTTATCCCCCACTCGAAGGTAGGTCGCCCACGTGTTACTCACCCGTTTGCCACTCTACTAATCCCTTGCGGGACTTTCGCGTTCGACTTGCATGTATTAGGCACGCCGCCAGCGTTGATTCTGAGCCAGGATCAAACTCTCAAGTTAAAGTTGCTGTTCCGTCCGCCGTCGCGCTTTGCAGCGCTTCGGCGACTTCACAACTCGTTCAACCCGTTAGCCTGTTGATATGGCTCTCGGATTCAATTCCACCATCGCTCTCGCTTGCGCTCGAGCGCTGATGGACCGTTCAAGTTATGCGGGGTTGTAAACCCCGCGCTGATACTCGACGGGCTGTGCTTGCACGTTCTATCTAGTTTTCAAAGAACCGACGACGCCGAGCCTCGCCCGGCAACGCCGAACCCACCGGTTTCCCGGCGAATTCCCGCCTCAGATGGTCATCCTGACCGTTCGAAGGCGAACCTTTCAAGCATATGACAGCATTGTGATGGCTGTCAACATCGTGGGTTTCCCCGTCGACCGCTGGAACCAGCGGACAGCACCTCAGAAGAGGAAACTGCCCCGTTTTCAAGGGTCAACCCCGACCTGTTGGCGACGAAGCGCGGGTCGAGCTGAGAAGCCTTCTCCCGTCGGGCCCCTTCCGTCAGACCGCATTCATGCGTCTGGCCGGCCGGGTGAACCCGTCAGGACCTCCAAGAATAGCGTACTTCCCTGCCCTGTCAACCCAACGCTATTCGAAGATCACGCGCCGGCCCTCGAGCCGCCACCCGCCCGCAAGCACTCGTGACACCGCCGCTGGATAAATCCGGTGCTCCGCCTCGAGAATCCGCGCGGACAACCGCTCCACCGTGTCACCGTCTTCGACGGGCACCGCTTCCTGCAGCACGATCGGACCTGCGTCGAGCTCGGGCGTCACGAAGTGCACGGTCGCACCGGTGACCCGGACGCCGTGCGCGAGCGCTTGCGCCTGAGCGTCCACTCCCGGAAACGCCGGGAGCAGCGACGGGTGAATGTTCAGTATCGCGTTCGGAAACGCGGAACAGAAGCCGGCGCCCAGAAGTCGCATGAATCCGGCCAGACAGACGAGACTCACCCCGCGTGCGCGAAGCGCATCAGCGAGTTCACCGTCGTACGCGTCGCGCGTCGCATGCCGCCCGTGCGGCAAAACCAACGTTTCGATTCCCGCGTGGGCCGCTCGCTGCAGACCGGCTGCGTCGGCGCGATTCGAGACCACCACCGCAATCGGCGACGAAAGCCGCCCGTCACGTTGCGCCTCAATGAGCGCCTGAAGGTTCGTCCCGCGCCCGGAGATCAGCACACCGATAGGGCCGGGTCTGTTTGGCGTCGTTTTCATGGTCTCGGGTACAGATCTTCGCACGCGGCGGTACGGGCACCGCGATTGCTAACACCGGAGGCTCCCTGATGGCCCGACGTCCACGCCCGTCCTGCAGCGCCCACTATTTTCATGTCGTCAACTACAGCGTTCGCAAAGCGACGCTGTTCCAACGCCCACGCGACTATCGAGCATTCCTGCAAACGCTGCGCGAAGGGCTCGACCACCACCCCGCGCGCCTGCTCGCGTACTGCGCAATGCCCAATCACTGGCACCTCGTCATGGGTCCGATCGACCCCAAGCCGCTGTCGAAGCTCATGCAGTGGGTAACAGTTACCCACGCGGTGCGGTGGCACCGGCACCATCACACCACGGGGCTCGGTCCGGTCTACCAGGGACGCTACAAGCTACATCCACTCGACGGCATGACGGAATTGGTCCGTGCGTGCCGGTCTGTCGAGCGTAATGCGTTGGCTGAGCGGCTCGTCACGCGCGCGCAAGATTGGCCGTGGGGCAGCCTGTCCGAACGGCTCAACCCGGTTCTGAAGTTCCCCATCGCGCCGACGCCGTTCCTGGCGTCGGCGATGTGGGTCGACTATGTCAACACGCCGCTTGGCATCCGGGAAACCTGGGAAGAGAGATCTGCCCCCCGAACGGCCGAGACTGTGGAAAACAGATCTGACCCCTTAGGTCACGTGTCCGATGATCCAGGCCGGTTCGCCGGCCGCGTGGAGCGAGGCCGCAAGATCGTCGGCGCGCGACGCGGACGTCACCAGGATGAGTCCGACGCCCATGTTGAACGCGCGGAACATTTCAGCCTCCGCAATCCCACCCGCGCGCTGCAGCCAGGTGAAGACCGGCGGCACCGTCCAGCTGTGGCGATCGAGTGAGAAGCCTCGACCCGCCGGCAGCGTGCGCGGCAGGTTCTCGGTGATGCCGCCACCCGTGATGTGCGCCATGCCCTTGATGCCGCCGGCGTCGAGCAACGGGGCGACCGCCGCGAGGTACGACCGATGTGGCGCGAGGAGCACGCGTCCGACGGTGTCGCCGAGCTCGGGCACCTGGCTGTCGATCGACAGCGCAAGCACGTCGAACGCGATCCGGCGCGCGAGCGAGTACCCGTTCGTGTGCAAGCCGGACGACGGCAGCGCGATGAGCCGGTCGCCAGCCTCGATCGCGCGGCCATCCACGATGTTCGCGCGCGCGACGACGCCGACGATGAAGCCGGCCACGTCGTATTCGCCCGGCGCGTAGAAACCGGGCATCTCTGCGGTCTCACCGCCGAGCAACGCGCAGCCGTTCGCTCGGCACGCCTGCGCCATGCCGCGCACGATCTGCTCGGCGACGTCGGGCGCAAGACGCCCGGTGGCGAGGTAGTCGAGAAAAAACAACGGTCTCGCGCCCTGCACCAGGATGTCGTTGACACAGTGATTGACGAGGTCAACGCCGATGGTGTCGTGCACGCCGGCGAGCGTGGCCACTTTGAGCTTCGTCCCGACGCCGTCGGCGCTGGCCACGAGGACCGGCTCGTCAATGCCGGACGGCATCGCGAACAGACCACCAAACGACCCCACGCCCGACACCACGCCTGCGGTGTACGTTTCGCGCGCCAGACTCTTGATGCGGCGGACGGTCTCATTGCCGGCGTCGATGTCGACGCCGGACTGGCGATAGTCGATCGAGGCCACTAGAACTCCAACGTCTCGATGAGGGCTTCGGCGACGGCGCGTGTCGATGAACCTGGCGGCGCCGCGAGCAGCGCACGTCGCGTCTCGATGAAGAACTGCTCCTCCTCGAAATCCTCGGAGAGCATATCGAAGGCATCCTGAAGCAGATCGATCGCGCCGTTGCGGTTGTCGCGTGGCCCGTTGGCAATCACGCGCAAGAGGAGCCCGGGATTGCGAAGCGCGATCTCTCCGACCCCCAGCGCCACCGGCGCCCGGTAGGGATCCTGGATCTTCGCCCCGGTCGTCAGCAGCGCCGAAAGCGCCCGTTCGCTGCCACGTTCGGCAAGCATCTCCAATCCATGGACCACGCCCCGCAACAGCGGCTGGAAGTCCGTACCCGTGATCGACACCGCAAACGCGAGCGTGTCGTAGAGATACTTTTCCTGTGCGGCGCACTCAATCTGGAGCAGGCACAGCGCGGCGGACACGGTCGGCTGAACGTCGGCCGCTGCCGACTGGCGCAGCGAAGCGAGCAGGGAACGCTCGGTCGCCCCGCCCAGCTTTCCAATCGCCGTCACCGCATCATCCTGGAGCGGGCCGTCGAGTTTGGCCACCTGGATGATGTCCGCGAGCGCAAACTTGCCATCGTAGTCGCCGAGCGCATCGATGACCGCGCCGCGGAAGAGATCCTCGCCGCGCATGACGAGCGGCTGCAACGCCGCGCGCGCCCTCGGATCGGTGCCGTGCGCCGCAATGGCGCGCGTGAGCGCCGGACGCACGAACTCGGATCGTTCGTCCGGCAGCTTGGCAATCAGTGCCGGCAGAACGGCGGGATCCGGATGGCGCTCGAAGTACTGATAGACGACCGTCCGCACGCGATCGTTGTGATCGGCGACGAGATCGCGCATCAGCGGCCGCGCGTCGGCGTCACTCACACCGCTCAGGATGACCAGCGCGCGGAATCGGACGTACTCGTCCTGGTGCTCGCGAGCGGCCCGGACCAGTTGCGGCGCCACGACCGATGGTGACACGCGTCGCAGCCTGCGAGCGGCATCCGTCCGCGCCTTGAAGTCGAACGATCCCAGACCAGTGATCGCGGCCGCGATTTCCGCGGACGTCGCGGGGCGTGGGGCCAGCACTGACGGTGTCTGAGGCGCAGGCGGAGCGGTCTGCTGCAGCGCCGCTGTGGCGGCGGTCCCCATCAGCACGACGATCGCGCCGGACAGCCAGCGAGTCATTCGGTCAATTTGAGAGCCAACTGTAAATATGCCGCTTCATCGCGCGGGAACGCCACCGGATACTGACCGGTGTAGCACGACGTGCAATAGGACCCACGCTGCTCGCCAACGCCGGACAGCAACCCGTCAAGGCTGATGTAACCGAGCGAGTCAGCGCCGATGTACCGGCGTATTTCCTCGATCGAGTGCGTCGCCGCAATCAGCTCCGAGCGCCGCGGCGTATCCACGCCGTAGAAGCACGGCGAGATCGTCGGCGGACAGCTGATGCGCATGTGCACTTCGCTCGCGCCGGCTGCGCGAACCATCTTCACGATCTTGCGGCTGGTGGTTCCGCGCACGATCGAATCGTCGACCAGCACGACCCGCCGTCCCTCGAGAATGCTCTTGACCGGATTCAGCTTCACGCGGACGCCGAAGTGACGAATCGATTGATGCGGCTCGATGAAGGTCCGGCCGACGTAGTGATTCCGAATCAGACCCATCTGCAGCGGAATGCCTGAGACCTCCGCGTAGCCGGTTGCAGCGCAGACGCCGGAGTCTGGAATCGGGACGACCACATCGGCCACGGTCGGCTGCTCGCGCGCGAGACGCCGTCCGAACTCGGTCCGCACTTCGTTGACGCTGCGGCCGAAGACGTAGGAATCGGGCCGCGCGAAGTACACGTGTTCGAAGATGCAGTGCGCGGGCCGCGCCGGCGCGAACGGACGCAGCGATCGCTCGCCGTCCGGACTGACGATCAGCATCTCGCCCGGCTCGATGTCCCGCACCCAGGTCGCATCGATGAGATCGAGTGCACAGGTCTCCGACGTGGCGATGTACGCGTCGCCCAGCCGCCCGAGCGTCAGCGGACGGAAGCCGTGCGGGTCGCGGACGGCGATCAACCGATCCTTGGTCAGGATGACGAGCGAGAATGCGCCCTGCGCCTGCGACACGGATTCGACCAGCGCTTCTTCGATGGTGGCCGCCCTCGATCGCGCATAGAGATGCAGCAGCACCTCCGTGTCGCTCGTCGTCTGGAAGATCGAGCCGGACTGGACGAGCCGATCGCGCAATTCCTGCGCGTTGACGAGGTTGCCGTTGTGACAGATGGCGATCTCGCCGTGCGCGCAATCGATCAGAATCGGCTGCGCGTTCTTGAGACCGCTCTCGCCGGCCGTCGAGTAGCGCACGTGACCGACGGCGCTCGTGCCGGCAAGTCGCTCGAAGGTCTCTTCACTGAAGTTGTCGGCGACGTAGCCCATCGCCTTGTGGATTTGCAGCCGGTTGCCGTCCGACGAGGCAATGCCGACGCTCTCCTGGCCGCGGTGCTGCAGGGCATACAGGCCCAGGTACGTCAGATTCGCGGCCTCCGTGTGGCCGTAAATCCCGAAGATGCCGCACTCTTCTCTGAACTTGTCCATGAATCGGTTAGGCCACCTGTCCTTCAAACCAGGACGCCAGTGCGCTGGACCAGCGCGCTTCGGCTTCGCCGACGCTGGTCTCGATGACGGTCGTCCCGTCGACCGCCATCTTGATAGTACGCCCTCCGGTGCGGCCGAGGCGCGTGGCGGGCACACCGGCCCGCCGGGCGGCGTCGAGCACGGCCTGCAACCGCTCTGGCATCACACTCACGATCACACGAGACGCTGATTCGCCGAACAGCGTCGCCACCACCGAATCGGCGTCGGCATCGTCGCAGCGGACGGCGGCCAGGGCCACGTCCGCGCCGATGGCGCCAGTGTCGAAGCAGCACTCCGCAATGGTCACGGCAAGACCACCATCCGAACAGTCGTGTGCGGACTCGAGGACGCCCTGTTCGGCCAGATCCACGAGCAGGCGCTGCAGCGCGCGCTCGCGCGCGAGATCGAGCGCCGGTGGCACGCCGCGCACGAGGCTATGGATCGCTTTCAGGAACTCGCTGCCACCGAGCTCGTCGCGGTTTTCGCCCAGCAGCACGATGTCGTGCCCGGCGCCGCGGAACGTGCGCGTCAGCACTCTCGACGCGTGCTCGATGACACCGACGACGCCGATGATTGGGGTCGGAAGAATCGCGCGGCCGTCCGTCTCGTTATAGAGGCTGACGTTCCCGCCCGTAATCGGCACGTCGAGGGCGCGGCAGGCTTCGCCGATGCCGGCGACGGCCTCGGCAAACTGCCACATGATTTCAGGGCGCTCGGGATTCCCGAAGTTCAGACAATTCGTCGCGCCGATGGGCAGAGCGCCGGCGCACGCGACGTTGCGCGCAGCCTCGGCAACCGCCAGCCGCGCGCCGGCGCGCGGGTCGAGCGCCGTGTAGCGGCCATTGCCGTCCACCGACATCGCCAGCGCGCGCTCGGTGCCCTTCACGCGCACGACGCCGGCGCCGAGACCCGCCAGGGCAATGGTGTTCGTCCGCACCATGTAGTCGTACTGGCGATAAATCCACCGTTTGCTCGCGACCGTCGGCGAACCCAGCAGCGTCAGCCATGTGTCGGCCGGAGACATCGGCGACCGTCTTGCCGATGCGGGCATCTGCTGCAGTGCTTCGCGCCCGGCCGGCGGGCGCATCGGCCGATGGTAGACCGGCGCCTCGTCGGTCAGCGCGCGATTCGGTACGTCGGCGACGACGCGGCCGTTCTGTTTCACGCACAGCCGATCATTCGCCATGACCTCGCCGATCTTGACGGCGTGCAGGTCCCATTTTTCGAAGACGCGCTCGACGTCGCGTTCGCGGCCGCGCTTGACGATGAGCAGCATCCGCTCCTGCGATTCGGACAGCATGATCTCGTACGGCGTCATGCCGCTTTCGCGCTGCGGGACGAGCGCGACGTCGATCTCGACACCGACGCCGCCGCGCGATCCGGTTTCCGACGTCGAACAGGTCAGACCGGCAGCGCCCATGTCCTGAACCCCGACGCACGCGTCAGTGGCCATGACCTCGAGACAGGCCTCGAGCAACAGCTTCTCCATGAACGGATCGCCGACCTGCACGGCGGGCCGTTTCTCCGCCGACTTGTCGTCGAACTCGGCGGACGCCATGGTCGCCCCGTGAATGCCGTCGCGGCCCGTCTTCGCGCCGACGTAGTACACGGGATTGCCGACGCCGCTCGCCTGTCCCTTCACAATCGCGTCGTGCTTGGCGATGCCGAGACAGAACACGTTCACGAGCGGATTGCCGGAATAGGACTCGTCGAACATCACCTCGCCGCCGACGGTGGGAATGCCGATCGAGTTGCCGTACCCACCGATGCCGGACACGACGCCCTTCAGGATCCGGCGCGTGCGAGGTTCTTCGAGCGACCCGAATCGGAGCGCGTCGAGCAGCGCGATCGGTCGCGCGCCCATCGTGAAGATGTCGCGGATGATGCCGCCCACGCCTGTCGCCGCCCCCTGATAGGGCTCGATGAACGACGGGTGATTGTGCGATTCGATCTTGAACACCGCGGCGAGTCCGCCGCCGATGTCCACGGCGCCTGCGTTCTCGCCGGGCCCCTGGAGCACGCGCGCCCCCTCGGTCGGCAGCGTCTTCAGGTGCACCCTGGAGCTCTTGTAGCTGCAGTGCTCCGACCACACCACCGAGAAGAGGCCGAGTTCGGTCAGGTTCGGCTCGCGTCCCATCAACTCGACAATGCGCGCGTACTCGTCGCGCGTGATGCCGTGTCGCTCGAGCACGGCCGCGTCGATCGTGGTCGTCGTGCTCATCGGGAGAGCGCTCCCACGGTTCCTCGCGCCGCCATGGACGCGACAACCGACTCGAAGATGACAAGACCGTCGGCGCTGCCGAGCACGCTCTCGCACGCCCGTTCGGGATGCGGCATCAGGCCGACGACATTACGCGCCTCGCTGCAGATGCCGGCAATGTTGTCGAGCGCGCCGTTCGGGTTCGCGGCATCGGTCGTCTCGCCGAAGGCGTTGGCGTAGCGGAACACGACGCGATCCGTCCGTTCGAGCTCGGCGAGCGTCTCGGGCGGTGCGTAGTAGTTGCCTTCGCCATGCGCGATGGGCAGACGCAGCACGCTGCCGGCCTTCGCGCTGGCGGTGAACGGCGTGTTCGTCTGCTCCACGCGGACGCCGACGGTCTCACAGTGAAACTGCACGTCGCGGTTTCGGAGCATCGCGCCGGGCAACAGGCCGCACTCGAGCAGGATCTGGAAGCCGTTGCAGATGCCAAGGACCGGACCGCCGGCCGCCGCAAAGTCCGCGACGGTTTTCATGATCGGAGAAAAGCGCGCGATCGCGCCGGTGCGCAGGTAATCGCCATGTGAAAAACCGCCCGGCAGGATGACGACATCGGCGCCGGCCAGCGATGTCTCCTTGTGCCAGACGAACGTGGCTCGCTGGCCGAGCACGTGCTCGACCGCGTAGTACGAGTCGTGATCGCAATTCGATCCCGGAAACACGACGACGGCGAATGTCATCTCTCGCCTCCTGGCGTGGCGGCCAGCTCGATGCGGTAACTCTCGATGACAGGATTGGCGAGCACGCGGTCGGCGAGCTCGGCAGCGAGCGTCTGTGCCTCGCCTGGACTCGTCACGTTGAGATCCAATTCGAAGTACTTGCCCTGCCGCACGTCGCCCACCGATCCGTAGCCGAGCGAGTGGAGCGCTTCGGCGATGGTGTGTCCCTGGGGATCGAACACGGACGGCTTCAACGTCACGAACACTCTGGCTTTCATCGTTGGACGGTCTCCTGGGCGGACACCGGCGCGGGACGGGCGCCGAAGACGCGCGCAAAAATCGTGTCGGCGTGTTTGAGCTGCGTGCCGAGGTCGAAGGCCTCGTCGAGCGCGTCGCGCGGCAGCACGCGGGTGATGTCGGGGTCGGCCGCCAGCAGCGACTTGAAATCCTTGTGCTCGGCGAACGAGCGCATCGCGTTGCGCTGCACCCATTCATACGCCTGTTCGCGCGACACGCCGCGACGCGCGAGCTCCAGCAGCACCGATCCCGAAAACACCACGCCTCGCGACCGGCCGAGGTTCTCCAGCATCCGGTCCGGATACACCACCATGCCGGTGACGATTCGCGTGAAACGCCGGAGCATGTGATCGAGCGCGATGAAACTGTCGGGCAGGATCACCCGTTCGACCGAAGAGTGCGAGATGTCGCGCTCGTGCCACAGCGCGACGTTCTCGAGCGCGGCCATCGCGTTGGCGCGAATCACGCGCGCCAGCCCCACGATCTGCTCGCAGCCGATCGGGTTGCGCTTGTGCGGCATCGCGGACGACCCTTTCTGTCCGCGCCCGAACGGCTCCTCGACCTCGCCGATCTCGGTCTTCTGCAGACCTCGGATCTCCAGTGCGAACTTCTCGAGCGATGCCGCGACGATGGCCAGCGCCGTGACGAGTTCGGCGTGCCGATCGCGCTGAATCACCTGCGACGACACATCGGCTGGCGCCAGCCCGAGCCGTGCGCACACGTCCGCCTCGATCGACGGATCGAGGTGCGCGAACATGCCGACGGCGCCGGAGAGCTTGCCGACCGACACCACCTCACGCGCGCGGACGACGCGCGCGCGGTCGCGCGCCATCTCCGAGTACCAGAGCGCGAGCTTGACGCCGAACGTCATCGGCTCGGCATGGACCCCGTGCGTGCGGCCGATCATCGGCGTCGCACGGTGCTCCTCCGCGCGCACCGCGATGGCCTGCGCCAGCGCATCGATGTCGGCGAGGATCAGATCGCATGCGGCCCGCATTTGCAGCGCCAGCGCCGTGTCCAGCACGTCGGACGAGGTGAGACCGAAGTGGAGCCACCGCGCGCTCGGCCCGACGCGCTCGGCCACGGCCGTCGTAAACGCGATCACGTCGTGCTGCGTCGTCTGCTCGATTTCCTCGATGCGTGCGATGTCGAAGCTTGCCCGCTCGCGCAGCGTCCGCGCATCGGCCTCAGGCACGACGCCGCGGGAGGCGAGCACGTCGGTGGCGGCCAGCTCGACCTCGAGCCAGGCGTCGTAGCGGCGCGCCTCGCTCCAAATCTCGCCCATCGCCGGGTGCGTGTATCGCGGAATCACGCGTCAAATCCTCAGTCGATCGGCAGAGAGTGCCGATGCCATCCGTGGCCCGACGACCGTTGCGACCGCCGCGCCATCGTGAAACAAATCTGCCGCCACGCGCAGGACATCGTCCGCCGTGACGGCATCAATCGCGAGCAGCAGGTCGTCGAGCGAGATGTGCCGCTTGAAGTAGATCTCCTGGCGTGCCAGTTGCGACATCCGGCTCGAGGTGTTCTCGAGGCTCAGCATCAGGCTGCCCTTGAGGTGATCCTTCGCCCGCTGCAGCTCGTCGGCCGGAATCGGCGTCTCGCGCAGCGCCTTGAGCTCGGCCAGCGTGAGATCGATTACCTCGCTGATCTTGTCTGTCGCACAGCCGGCGTACACCGAGATGGCGCCAGCGTCGCTGTACGTCGTCAGATTGCTGAACACGGCGTACGCCAGGCCGCGCTCTTCGCGAATGTGCTGGAACAGCCGGGAGCTCATCGAGCCGCCCAGCACCGTATTCAGCACGTACATGGCGTGGCGGTCGGCGTGCGCGTGTGGATACGCACGCGTCCCGAGCACGAGGTGACTCTGTTCGATGTCCTTCTGGCGCACGACCAGGCCGGGCGTCACGTCCGGAGGGACGTCGGCCGGCTGAGGCGCGCCCGCCGGCAGGGACGCGAACGCCTTTTCGATCAGCGCACGCAACGGTGCGTGCTCCAGGTGACCGGCCGCCGCGATGATGACATTCGGTGCGACGTAGGCCGATTGAAAGTAGCGGCGGAGGCCGTCCGTCTCGAACGAGCTGACGGTGTCCGGCGTGCCCAGGATCGGCCGGCCGAGTGGATGGCGCGACCAGAACTGCTGCGCGAAGACCTCGTGCACGAGATCGTCCGGCGCGTCCTCGACCATCTTGATTTCTTCGAGGATGACGCTCTGCTCTTTCTCGATGTCCGCGGGCGCGAGCGCCGGGCGCAGGACCATGTCGCTCAGCAGATCGATCGCCAGCGGCACGTGATCGTCGAGCACCTTGATGTAGTAGCTGGCGTACTCCTTGGCCGTGAACGCGTCGAGCTGACCGCCAATCGAGTCGATGGCCTGAGCGATCTGCTGCGCGGTGCGGCTGGCCGTCCCCTTGAAGAGCATGTGCTCGACGAAGTGCGCGACGCCGCTCTGTGCGTCCGATTCGTGGCGCGAGCCGCGCGTGAGCCAGACGCCCACGGTCACCGATCGCACGTGCGGCATCGTCTCGGTGACGAGCCGGAAGCCGCCAGGGAGCGTCTCAGCGACGACCATCGGGGACACCACAGGCCCGCCGGTACGCATTGCGCTCTAAGTTGTTCATTGGCTTGACTTTAGAAAGTGCCGCCAAGAGACAAATAGTATCATGGGGCTGGATCGATTTTCCAGATCCGACCCATGACCCGCAGCGACATCGAACACGCGCTCAACGAGATCGGCGCGCCGCGGTTTCACGCCTCGCAGATCTTTTCCTGGATCTACCGGCACGGGGTGACGGACTTCGCGGCGATGACGAACCTTCCCGCGTCATTGCGCGAACGGCTCGCACGCGAACTCATCATCGAAACGCCCGCGATTGAGCGGCGCGAGACATCCTCAGACGGCACAACCAAATACCTGCTCAGACTTACGGACGGGAAACGCATCGAGGCCGTCTACATCCCCGACACTCCGGCCCAGACGTTCTGCATCTCCACCCAGGTCGGGTGCGCCATGGCGTGCGCATTCTGTCTGACCGGGAAGATGGGCCTCGCGCGCCACTTGACCGCGGACGAAATCGCCGGCCAGGTGCGCGTCCTCGCGCACGATACAGGACTCGCGAACAAATCCTTCAACGTGGTCCTGATGGGAATGGGCGAGCCGTTGCACAACTACGACGCCACGATGCAGGCGCTTGGCATCCTCGCAGACAAGGAAGGCCTGGCGATGAATCCCAAGCGGGTGACGCTCTCCACGGTGGGCATCGTGCCGGCGCTCGAACGGCTCGCGTCTGAGCCGCTGATGCCAAACCTCGCCATCTCGCTGCACGCGACGACGGACGAGCTGCGCAGCCGCATCGTCCCGGTGAATCGCAAGTACGACCTGGCGGAGTTACTCGACGTCTGCCGGCGTTTTCCCGTGGCCAAACGCCGCCGCATCACGTTCGAGTACGTGCTGCTCGCCGGCGTGAACGACACGCCCGCCGATGCCCGGCGGCTGGTCAGGATGCTCGACGGAATCAAAGCGAAGGTGAACCTGTTGCCATTCAACGAGGCGCCGGGCCTTCCGTTCACGCGGCCAACCGATGAGCGCGTGAACGAGTTCGCGCGGAGCCTGTCCGAACGCGGACTCACGGTGTCGGTGCGCCGAAGTCGTGGACGCGACATCCGCGCGGCGTGCGGCCAATTGCTCGTGGAAGGTACGGCGCGCTCGACGGGTCAGCGGCTGGCCAACCGTCTCTCGGAATCGCCACAGACGTAGACGGGCTCGCGCCCGAACCGGTCAGCCGCCGGCCAGCTTCCGCGCGGCGGCCTCGACTTTCTCTTCCAGCTTCTTCTTGTACTGCACGAGCCGCGCGGCAACCGACTCATCGGCCAGCGCGATCATCTGCGCTGCCAGCACACCGGCGTTGGTCGCCCCGGGCTTGCCGATGGCCACCGTCGCAACCGGCACGCCCGGCGGCATCTGCACGGTCGAGAGCAGCGCATCGAGACCCTTCAGCGAAGACGAATCGATCGGCACACCGATGACGGGCAGCGTCGTGTGCGCGGCCACGACCCCGGCCAGATGCGCTGCCGCGCCGGCGCCGACGACAAACACGCGCACGCCGCGGGCCGGGGCCTCGCGCACGAGGCGCAACACGCGCTCGGGAGAGCGATGCGCAGACGCGACCGTCATTTCCCACGTCAATCCAAGCTCGGTGAGCACTTCACCGGCCGCAGACATCACCGGCGCATCGGAATCCGATCCCATCAGAATCAGCACCTGCGTCATCAGCCAACCTCGGACGCGGCCAGCGCCTTGCGGCCGATGTCGCGTCGATACTGCATCCCGTCAAAACGGATCTCGCCGGCCGCGGCGTACGCGGCCGTCATGGCGCGCTCGAACGTCGGTCCGCGTCCGACCACCGTCAGGACGCGCCCACCGGCGGTCACGATTCGCCCGCCGGCATCTGCGCGCGTGCCTGCATGAAAGACGACCACGCCCGGCATGGCCGCGGCGCGATCGAGACCGTCAATCACATCGCCCGAACTCGACGTTGCCGGATACCCGCGCGATGCCAGCACGACGCCGACAAACCGATCGGAGTGTGCCGCCAGCGGGAGAGCGCGCGTCAACTCACCGCCAGCTGCAGCGAAGAACACCGAAGCGAGCGGACCGTCGATGCCCGGCAGCACGACCTCTGCTTCCGGATCGCCAAACCGGACGTTGAACTCGATCACCATGGGGCCACGCGCCGTCAGCATCAGGCCGACGTACAGGAACCCGATGTAGCGATCGCCCTCCGCGCGGATGCCGTCGAGCACGCGCTCGACGACACTCGTCATCACGCGATCGTGGATAGCGGGGGTCATGAGCGGGCTCGGTGCGAATGCGCCCATCCCTCCGGTGTTCGGTCCGCGATCATCGTCGAAGATGCGCTTGTGATCCTGGGCGGTGCCGAGCACACGCGCCCGCTCGCCGTCGCACAAGACGAAGAACGACGCTTCATGACCGGTCAGGCACTCCTCGAGCACCACGCGCGCGCCGGACGCACCGAACTGGCGATCGATCATCATCGAGCGGATCGCCGCCTCGGCCTCGTCGCGCGCCGCGGCAATGACGACGCCCTTGCCGGCCGCGAGTCCGTCGGCCTTCACCACGAGCGGCCAGCCGAGCTCCCCTCGGGCCGAGACGGCCAGCGCTTCGCGGGCGTCCTCGCACACCACGAACCGGGCCGTTGGAATCTGGTGCCGCGCCATGAAGTGCTTGGCGTGGACCTTCGAGCACTCGAGCGCGGCCCCGACGCGGGAGGGACCGAGGATTCGCCGCCCGCCGGCCCGAAACACGTCGGCCAGCCCCTTTTCGAGGGGCGCCTCGGGTCCGACGACGGTCAGATCGATGCGTTCGCGCTCGGCCAAGGCGAGCACCGCGGCCGGGTCAAGGATATCGACGGGAGTCACCGACCCGAGGGCAGCCATCCCGGGGTTTCCGGGGGCGGCAATGACCTCGGAAACATCGGGGTCCTGACGCAGCCGCCAGACCAGGGCGTGCTCTCTGCCGCCCGACCCGATTACCAGCACTCGCACCGCGGCATCCTATCGCGAGGGCCGGCTGGAAAGGTGCTATCGTTGTGTGTTCCCCGTCCGGCAAGCACGAAAAACGGGGCAAATTCTCGCGGAGAGGAGGTGTCTGGTTCATGGCGGAAGTGAAGATTCAGGAAGGCGAGTCCATCGAGAGTGCCCTCAGGCGGTTCAAACGCAAGGTTCAGCAGGAGGACATCATCAAGGACATCAAGAAGCATTCCTTCTATTTGAAACCCGGCGACAAGCGTCGCGCCAAACAGGCCCTCGCGCGCAAACGTTCCCGGAAGAAGCAGCGCCGGGAATCGGAGTAGTGGAACGCGGCCGCCCCTTGTGGAAACGGCCGCGAACCCCCTAGACTAGGGCGGTTTTCTGGCATTCGACTGCCGCGCCATCCCGCGGCAAGGAGTCTCGCATGCAGATCGAGGAACGAGTCGTCGGCGAAGTGACGATTCTCGACCTGAAAGGCAAGATCACGCTTGGCGAAGGCGACGAGGTATTGAAGGACAAGATCAACTCTCTGATCCTTCAGAATCGGAAGCGCATTCTGCTCAATCTGGCCGACGTGCCGTACATCGACAGCGCGGGCCTGGGCGAGATCGTGCGCACCTACACGACCGTCAGCCGGCAGGGCGGAGCGCTCAAGCTCGTGAACCTGACGAAGCGCATTACCGATCTGCTGTCGATCACCAAGCTTCTGACCGTTTTCGAGGCTTACGACTCGGAACCTGAAGCGCTCAAGGGCTTTTCGTAATCGCCCCGGGACCGCGGGAGGCCGGAGCGTCCGGCGCTCCCGTGGTTTCCTATGGCTCGTAGTCCGGTATCCTCCGCTACTCCTGCGTTTCCGGCTCCGGTCGGTGAACAGGTGCGGGCACGCTCGCTCGCCACGAATCTGCTGCTGGCGCTTCGTCCCCATCAGTGGACGAAGAATCTGTTTGTCTTTGCAGGCCTCATCTTCGGCGAGAAGCTGACCGACGCCAGTGCGCTGCGGTCGTCGCTGGTCGCGTTTGCCGTCTTCTGCGTGCTCTCGGGAGTGATCTATCTCTTCAACGACGTGCGCGATCGGGACGCCGACCGCCTGCACCCCGTGAAGTCGCGTCGGCCCATCGCCGCCGGCGCCCTCCCGGTTCCGCTTGCGCTGGCGTGGGCGGCGCTGCTCGGCTCGGTGGCGCTGGTCGGCGCGTGGTGGGTCTCGTTCGATTTCTTCCGCGTCGCGCTGCTCTATCTGGTGCTGCTGACGTGTTACTCGCTCTCGCTCAAGCACCTCGTGATTCTCGACGTGCTGACGATCGCCATGGGCTTCGTCCTGCGCGCGTGGGGCGGCGCGATCGCCGTGCAGGTTGCGTTCAGCCACTGGCTGCTGCTGCTCATGCTGCTGCTCGCGCTCTTCCTGGGCCTGAGCAAGCGCCGGGCGGAGCTGGTCGCGCTGGCAGACGATGCTGGCGCGCACCGGCGCAGCCTGGCAGAGTACAGCCCGTATCTGCTGGATCAAATGATTGGCGTGGTGACGGCGTCGACGCTCCTCGCCTACGCGTTTTACACGATCGATCCCGGCACGGTCGCGAAGTTCGGCACCGACAAGCTGCTGTGGACCGTGCCGTTCCCGCTCTACGGCATCTTTCGCTATCTGTATCTCGTTCACCAGCGTGACGCCGGCGGCGACCCGTCGGAGACGCTCATTACCGATCGGCCGCTGCTGCTCTGTGTCGCGCTCTGGGGCGTCGCGGTCATTCTCATCGTCTATCGTCCGTGGATCCACATGGATCTGTGGAGGTAGGCCGAAAGCGAGTCATGCCCCGCTCGAAAGTCGCAATTCTGCGGACGTCGCCCGCAACCGTGCTCGGCGATTACCACAAGCTGATGAACCTCGCCGGCTACCAGGACGTGGTGGCCCGCGACGCCGACACGGCGCTCAAGGTCAACATCTCCTGGCACTTCTTCTATCCGGGCAGCTCGACGACGCCGTGGCAGCTCGAGGGCGTCATCCGGGCGATGAAGCAGGACGGCTATTCGCCCTCGCTCATTCACGCATGTCACAACCGCACCGTCGTGATCGACGCGCACTTCGGTGAACGCGAGAACAAGCAGATCAACGTCGTCGACGCGCACGGCCTGCGCAACATCCACCTCTACGAAGGTGAAGAGTGGATCAACATCCGTGATGCGGTCGGCGATCTCACGAAGAAGTTCCTCTGCCTGAACGAGGTCTACCCCGACGGCTTCATGATTCCGAAGCGCTTCATCGGGGAGAACATCATTCATCTGCCGACCGTGAAGACGCACATCTTCACGACGACCACCGGCGCGATGAAGAACGCGTTCGGCGGGCTGCTGAACGAGCGGCGGCACTGGACGCACCCGGTGATCCACGAGACGCTCGTGGACCTGCTCATGATTCAGAAGAAGATTCACCGCGGCGTGTTCGCGGTGATGGACGGCACGTTTGCGGGCGACGGTCCGGGCCCGCGCTGCATGGTGCCGCACGTGAAGAACGTCATCCTGGCGAGCGCCGATCAGGTGGCGATCGACGCGGTGGCGGCGAAGCTGATGGGCCTCGATCCGATGTCGATCAAGTTCATCCGTCTCGCCAACGACCTCGGCCTGGGCACGGGTGATCCGCGAGAGATCGAGATGGTGGGCGACCTCGACGCGGCGAAGGAAAACTGGCACTTCGTCGGACCGTATCGGAAGATGACGTTCGCGTCGCGCATGCAGCACAAGATCTACTGGGGGCCGCTCAAGCAGCCGATCGAATGGTCGCTGAAGACGGTGCTCGCCCCGTGGGCGTACATCGCGAGCGTGCTCTATCACGACAGTTTCTGGTACCCGATGAAAGCAAAGACGATGATGCATCCGGTGTTGAACAGTCCGTGGGGCCGGCTGTTCCGCAACTGGGAGCACGTCACGCCGGATGCACAGGGATATCCCCAGATTCCGGAGACCGGCGCGGAGATCCAGCGCACCGGCGTTCGCGCGCTCGGCAAATCGCTCGGTATTCTGGCGACCTGTATCAAGGAAGCGCCGGAGTTCGGCAGCCGGAAGCGCCGCGCCGCGGCCGTTCAGGCCACGGGCCACCGGCCATAAACCACTGAGCGTCACGTCGCTTCACTTTGGCCGCCGGTCGTTGGCCAGTGGCCCGCAGGTTCACTGATGGCAGACTTCACCGTTCGTTCCGATTCGGTCGACGTCGAACAAATCATGCGGCAGATCCGCGCGCGTATCCGCGAGAAGCGCGGCGCGGACTACACGGAAGCGGAACTGCAGCAGCTGGCGAGCGTCAAGCTGGAGAAGTTCCTCGATCCGCGCGGCGTGCGATCCGATCTCGTCGAGGCGTTCCGCAAGCATCGCATCGTCAGTCCAGAGCCGCCGAAGTACACGTTCGAAGACACGACGATGTACGAGACGCATCGGGGGGCACTGCGCGCGATTCGCAGGCTGCTGCACCCGATCCTCAAGCTGTTCATCAACCCGAATCCGCTGATCCACGCCATGCACGTACAGGCGCGGGTGAACGAGGAATTCCACCGCCGCTTCCGGCAGCGCGAGGAAATGGATCCGCTCTACTACGAGCTGGTGCACAACCTGGTGCTCGAGGTCACGCGGCTGGGCATCGAAGTCCAGAACATGAAGATGCGCGTCGAGTCACTCTCGAGCCGCATGGACTTCGACGAACGGCGCGGACGCGCACTCGAGAGCGTGGTGCAGTACAGGACAGGCTCGGTGGGTTCGACAGCTTCGCAGGGATCGGTGAGTTCGCAGGGTTCCGCCGGTTCGGCGGCTTCGCAGGGTTCGGCGCCCTCGCAGGGTTCGGTGGGTTCGCAAGTCTCGTCAGGTTCGGGCGCGACGCAGACGGGTGGGCCACGGCCTGATGGCGAAGGACGCCGCAGACGCCGGCGGCGCCGTCGGCGCCGTCCCGGACACACGATGGGCGATCAGCCGCACGCACCGGGCTCCGGGCCATCGCCGATGCGGTCCGAGGGCAACGGGCCGCAGGGGCAGCCGGCTTCCCCGTCCGACGAATTCGATGATGCCGACGGGGATGGCGGCGACGACGGCGGGTTCGACGGCGGCGACGACGGTCCAGACGACGGGGCGCCGAATCAGTGAAGCTCGCGGTTGTTGTTCAGCGCTACGGCGCGGACATCAGCGGCGGCGCGGAGTTGCACGCACGCTACATCGCGGAGCACCTCGCGCGCCACGCGGAGGTGGAGGTCCTGACCACCTGCGCGCGCGACTACGTCAGCTGGAAGAACGAGCTGCCCGCCGGCGAGGACAAGGTCAACGGCGTGCGCGTGCGCCGGTTCCCGGTGGCGAAGCCGCGCAACACCGACGACTTCGGCCGTCGATCGAGGGTGGTGTTCGAGCAGCCGCACTCGATCGCCGATGAAGTGAAGTGGCTGCAGAGCGAAGGACCGGCGAGCACCGCACTGGTGCAGCACGTGGCGGCGAACGCCGGCGGGTTCGATTTCTTCCTGTTCTTCAGTTATCGCTACTACCACGCCTGGCACGGCATCCGGGCCGTGCCGTCCCGGGCGATCCTGGTGCCAACGGCCGAGCGCGATTCGGCGATCGGTCTCGGCATCTTCCAGGCGACGTTCCGCGCGGCGCGCGCCCTCATGTACAACTCGTTCGAAGAACGCGCGCTGATCCAGCACGTCAGCAAGCGGCAGGGACCGGGCGTCGTGGTCGGCGTGGGCTCGGCCATCCCGGAGCGGACGCAGCCGTGGCGGTTCCGGAAGAAGTTTCAGATTACGAAGCCGTTCGCCGTCTACATCGGACGTATCGACGAGAACAAAGGCTGTCCCGAGATGTTCTCGCACTTCGAACGCTACGCCGTGATGTATCCGCACGGCCTCGATCTCGTCCTGATCGGGTCGAGCGTGCTGACCCTCCCAAAGCACCCGCGCATCCGCCACCTCGGGTTTCTCTCGGACGAAGACAAGTTCGATGGCCTGGCGGCGGCTGACGCGCTGATCATGCCGTCACGATTCGAAAGCCTGTCGATGGTGGCGCTCGAAGCGTGGGCACTCGGAAAGCCGGTGCTCGCCAACGGTCACTGCGACGTGCTGCGCGGGCAGGTGATCCGGAGCAACGCCGGTCTCTACTACGAAACCTTCGAGGAATTCGCCGAGGCGCTGTACGCGCTGGAAGCCGCGGGCCCGCTCGGAGGCGTGCTCGGCCGGAACGGCCGTGAGTTCTTCAGACAGCACTACGCCTGGCCGGTGATCGAACGGAAGTACCTGGACATGTTCGAGCGGCTGAAGAAGGAACCAGCCACGCCGCTCGAGCCGCTGCCGGGGTTCTTTGCGCGGCGGGCACGGTCGCTGCCACCGGCGCGCGAGGTGGTTGAGCAGGCGCCGGCCGGACCGGTGCTCCGATGAAGGTTCACCAGATCCTCGCGACGCTCGGATACGGCGACGCGATCGGCAACGAGGTACTCGGCATCAACCGGGCCCTTCGCGGCGCGGGGTACGAGTCCGAGATCATCGTGGAAACGGCCGATCCGCGGCTGGAAGATCTGACGGTCGATTATCGCGACATCATCGGCGAGGTGACCGCCGACGATTTGCTCATCCACCACTTCTCGCTGGGATCACGCGCCTCGCGCACGGCATTTGCGCTCCCGTGCCGGATGGTGCTCATTTACCACAACATCACGCCGCCCCAGTACTTCCTGGGCGTGCACGATCAACTCGTGCGGCAGTGTTACCACGGCCGGCGGGAGCTGCTGCCCTACCGTGCGCGCGTCGACCTGGCGCTTGGCGACTCGGAGTTCAACCGGCAGGAGCTGCAACAGCTCGGGTTTCCCCACACCGACGTGCTGCCGGTGGTGCCGGACTTCACGCACCTCGACACGGCACCCGACCAGCGCACCTACGACGCGTACGACGACGAGTGGACGAATATTCTGTTCGTCGGCCGGGTGATTCCCAACAAGCGGCCCGACAACGTCATCCGGTTCTTCCACGCGTACAAGACGCTGTACAACCCGCGCGCCCGGTTGATTCTCGCCGGCGCCTACGGCGGCTTCGAAACGTACATCGCGCAGCTGCACACGCTCGTCGCCGAGCTTGGCGTGCGCGACGTTCATCTGCTGGGACAGGTGACGAATGAAGAGCTGACCGCGCTGTACGACGTCGCCGATTTGTTTCTGTGTGCCAGCGAGCACGAGGGATTCTGCGTCCCGCTGATCGAGTCGTTCTACAAGCGCGTGCCCGTCATGGCACTGGCCGCCACCGCGGTGCCGGCCACGATGGACGGCGGCGGCATCCTGTACGAATCGGATGACCCCCGCCATGTCGCCGCGCTCATGAACGAAGTGTTGTCGAACGGCGACCTCGAGGCGCGGGTGCTGGCCAAACAGGATGCGGCGCTGGAACGGCTGCTGGCGCTCGATTTCGCCGGGCTGGTCGTGCGTTTCGTCAAAGACGTGCTGGCGCGCCCGCGCGTCACGGCGGCGCCGGTGGCCTACGATTTCTGGCGCCAGTTCAAGCTGGCCGAAGAACTGGAAGAGATCCGACAGCTGCGTCCCGCGGCGTTTCGCGCGCTGCCGGTCGCGCCGGATGATCAGGCCGCGGTGGCGGACCTGGCGCCGTCCGAGCGGCCGGGCCGGATGGGCCGATGATCATCAATCAGTGGGTGCCGGCGGCGCATCGGGGAGACGCGGTCGGCGACCACGCACGAGCGCTGCGCGACATGTTCCACGACTGGGACTGCGAGGGCGACATCTTCGCGTTGACGATCGACGAGAACATGCGCGACGAGGTGCGGCCGTGGCATGACGATGCCGCGCGCCAGGGGGACGTCACGATCCTGCACTACGCCGTCCCCTCGCCGATGACCAGCGCGCTCGCGACGCTGCCGGGCGCGCGGGTGCTCTACTACCACAACGTCACGCCCGCGCGGTTCTTCGCACCGTTCGACGCGGGCATCGCACGCATGGCGGCGCTCGGCCGCCGCGAACTCGCGACGCTGGCGGGCCGCGTCGATCTCGCGCTCGGCGTGTCCGAGTACAACCGGCGCGACCTCGATGCCCTCGGATTCGCGCGTACCGGCGTGCTTCCGATCATCGTCGACACCGATCGCCTGCGCGATGCCGCGCCGGTGCCCGCGATCGAGAAGACGCTGCAGGACGGACTCACCAACATCCTGTTCGTCGGCCGGATCGCGCCAAACAAGAAGATCGAAGATCACATCCGCCTGGCCGAAGAGTACAAGCGCTACGTCGACGCGTACTACCGGTTCATCTTCGTCGGCAAGTACGACGCGGTACCTCGCTACCACGCGACCATTCGCGCGCTCATCGCCGAGTACCAGATGCTGCCCGATCGCTTCTGGTTCACGGGACCGGTGCCCGACCGCGAACTGGCCGCCTATTACCGGCACGCGCACGCTTACGTCTCGTTGAGCGAGCACGAGGGTTTCTGCGTGCCGCTCATCGAAGCGATGGCGATGGACGTGCCGGTGCTGGCGTACGCCGAGGCGGCGGTGCCGGAAACACTCGGCGGGGCGGGCGTCTCGTTCGCGCCCAAAGACCTCGAGTACGCGGCCGAACTGCTGGGCAGCCTGGTGTACGACGAGGCGCTGCGCCGCGACGTCATTGCCGGCCAGCGCCGGCGCGTGGAAGACTTCCGTTGGGACCGGCTCGAGGACCAGGCCGCGAGCGTGCTCGCGCCGGTGATGTAGAGGAACTCACGTGCGAATTGCCTTCATCGTCCAGCGTTACGGCGCCGAGATCCTCGGCGGGTCCGAGTATCACTGCCGGCTCGTCGCCGAGCGGCTGACCGAACGGCACCAGGTCGAGGTGCTCACGACGTGCGCGCGTGACTACATCACGTGGAAGAACGATTACCCGGAAGGCGCTGATCGGCTGCGGGGCGTCACCGTGCGCCGGTTTGCCACCGCGCGCACGCGCGACCTCGCGTCCTTCAACCAATACTCGGATTGGATCTTCCATCATCGCCATAGCCGCAGCGAGGAGATGGAGTGGCTGAAGCAGCAGGGCCCGTGGGCGCCCGGGCTGTTCGAGTACATCGAGCGCCACCATCAGCAGTACGACATCCTCGTGTTCTTCACGTACCTCTACGCGCCGACGGTGATGGGCATCCAGGTGGCGCCGTCGAAGAGTCTGCTGGTGCCGACCGCACACGATGAACCGGCCATCCGCCTTGGCATCTATCAGGACGTCTTTTCGAGCGCGGCCGGCATCGTGTGGAACACCGATGTCGAGCGGCGATTCATCTCGTCGAACTTCCGCCTGCGCGCGCTGGTCGAGGACGTGGTCGGATGCGGCGTCGAGCTTCCGGAGGGTGAAGCGATCAGCGACGCGGGCGAGCGGGTCACGATCGCTCCGGCCAATCGCGAGCCGCTGCCGCCGCACATCGAGGGACCGGCCAACGCCTTCCGGCGCCGGCATCGCATGCACGGGCCGTTCGCGCTGTACGGCGGCCGGATCGATCCGGGCAAGGGCTGTGAAGAGCTGCTCGAGTACTTCCAGACGTTCGTCAACGAGGGCGGCGACGCCACGCTGATGCTGATGGGCACGAAACTCATGCCGCTGCCCGACGACCCACGCGTCCGCTTTGCCGGCATGCTGCCCGATGAAGAACGGCTTCACGCCATGGAAGCGGCGACGGTCGTCATCGTGCCGTCGCCGTACGAGAGCCTGTCGCTGCTCGCGCTCGAGGCGTTTTCCGTCGGCACGCCGGTGCTGGCGAACGCGAGGGCGGAGGTGCTCGTCGAGCACTGTCGCCGCAGCAACGCCGGCCTGTTCTATGGGGACCGCTGGGAATTCGTCGAAGCGTTGAAGATGCTGATGAAGGACGCGACGCTGCGCGCGGCGCTCGGACGTAACGGCAAGGCCTACGTGAACCGCCACTACCGCTGGAGCACGATCCTGGCGAAGTACGAGCGGCTGTTCGCCCGGCTGCGCGGCACCATGCCCGAACTCCCCGTCGATCGGCCGAAGCCGATGGAGCGACGAGAAGAGCGCCACAGCGATCGCGATCGGGGACGCGGCGATCGCGGGCGCGGCGATCGCGACCGGGGACGTCGTCCGGATCGCCCTCGTCACGGCGGCGATCGGCAGCGCGGACGTGGTCACGAACGCGGCAGGGACTCGAGACCGAGGCGCTAGCCCGCGGCCCTACGACGACAGTTCTTCGAGTTCATCCGGCCCGCTCTCTTCGTCGCCGGCCTTGCGGCGCCGGGATCGAATCTCGTACCGCTTGATCATTTCGTTCAACGTGGTCGGCTTGATGTGCAGCAGCTCGGCGGCTTTCTTCTGCACGCCGCCGGCCGCGTCGAGCGCCGCTTCGATGTACCGGCGCTCGTGGCCGATGATGACCTCGCGGAACTGGATGCCTTCAGCCGGGATCACCACATCGGGCACGTCGAGCATCGGATTCGCGCCGACGGAGTCGGGAATCAGATCGACGCCGATCTCGCGCTCGCTCGAGAGCACGACGGCGCGCTCGATGACGTTCTCCAGCTCGCGCACGTTGCCCCGCCAGTCGTAGGCCATCAGCCGATCCATCGCCGCCGGCGACACGTAGAGCTGCGGCTTGCGGCTCTCTTCGCCGTACTTCTCGAGGAAGTGCTGCACGAGCAGCGGAATGTCGTCCTTGCGCTCGCGTAGCGCGGGCAGCTGGACGTAGATGACGTTGAGCCGGTAGAAGAGGTCTTCGCGAAACCGGCCCTCTTTCATCAGGTCCCGCAAGTCGACGTTGGTCGCGGCGATGATGCGCACGTCGACTTTGATCGTGTCCACGCCGCCCAGGCGCATGAACTCGCGCTCCTGAATCACGCGGAGGAGCTTGGCTTGTGTGTCGAGCGGAACGTTGCCGATTTCGTCGAAGAAGATGGTGCCCTTGTCGGCCAGCTCGAAGAGGCCCTTCTTCGGAAAGATGGCGCCGGTGAACGCGCCCTTCACGTGACCGAAGAGGTTGGATTCGAGCAGGTCCGGCGGCAGGTTGCCGGAGTTCACGGTGATGAACGGCTTGTCCACTCTGGCCGATCGGCGATGGAATGCCCGCGCCACCAGTTCCTTGCCGGTGCCGCTCTCGCCGTGGATGAGCACGGTGGCGCGGCTCGGCGCCGCGCGCGAAATCATGTCGTACACCGCGCGAATCTTCGAGCTGCCGCCGATGATCTCGTCGAAACGATGCGAGTCGGAGCGCAAGCGGTCGCGCAGCTCGCGGTTCTCGCGCACGAGCCGCCGGCGCTCGATCGCGTTGCGCAGGACGGCGAGCACCTCGTCGTTCTTGAACGGCTTCGTGAAGTAATAGAACGCACCGCGCTTGGTGGCCGCCACCGCGTTCTCGATCGTGCCGAACGCCGTGATCATCACCACCGGCAGGTCGTCGTCCAGCCGGCGGATGTCGTCGAGCACGTCCAGGCCGTTGCGATCCGGCAGCATCAGATCGAGCAGCACGGCGTCGAACTGCCGGTCGGCCAGCAAATCGAGCCCCTGCCGCGCCGTCGCCGCCGACGAGACGGCGTAGCCCTCGACCACCATGAGCGCTTCGAGCGCTTCTCGAATGATCTCCTCGTCGTCGATGACGAGGACGGAGGCGGATGGAGTGGCCATGGCGAGGCTGGAAACGTTAGCCGCCGGACGCGGTCGCGCCGCGCGCCGCCGTCCGTGTCATCAGCGGCAGGACGAGACGGAATCGCGTGCCGTGACCCATGTCGCTTTCGCAGGTGAGCGTGCCCTGGTGCTCCTGGACAATGCCGTACGTCACCGACAGGCCAAGTCCTGTGCCGCCCTCCGGTTTCGTGGTGAAGAAGGGATCGTAGATGCGCGCGATGTGTTCGGACGGGATGCCCATGCCGGTGTCGGCCACCTCGATGGCGACCGCGTCGCCGTCGATGACGGTCTCGATCGACAGCCAGCCGCCCTTCGGCATCGCATCGCGGGCATTCAGGAACAGATTGAGAAAGACCTGCTGCAGCTTGTACTCAAAGCCCCGCACCACGGGACCCGGAGCGACGAGCGTCTTGCGCACCTGCACGTTGCCCATCTTGAACTGGTGCTCCAGCAGGGCGATGACATCGTTGATGACGACGTTCAGGTCGACGGGCGCCATCTCGCCGCTGGACGGCCGCGCCAGGTTCAGCAGGCTGTTGATGATCTTCGCGGCGCGGAAGGTCTGCCGCTCGATCTTCTCGAGCAGCTGGACTTTCGGATCGTCGGGCTCGGAGCGCTCGAGCAGCATCTGCGTGAAGCTGGAAATGCCGGTGAGCGGCGTGTTGACCTCGTGCGCCACACCGGCCGCCAACAGACCGATGGCCGCCATCTTCTCGGACAGCCGCAGCTGCTCCTCGAGGTTCGCGCGATCCGTGATGTCCTCGAGCACGATGATCCAGCCGGCGTGCGAAGCCGCATCGGTCTGGAACGGCGAGACGGCGATGTTCACGAGGACCGACCGGCGTTGATCGCCGGACATCGACATGAGCGGGACGCGGTAGA
>Ga0111538_10002469_pt1 | contig 26003 bp, 21 predicted proteins | sample SoiMethybrSBSTD1_FD_79669 | JGI IMG/M metagenome (GOLD analysis project Ga0111538, IMG submission 79669) | Bulk soil microbial communities from a Populus tree surrounding site in Tennessee, USA - Soil MetaG P. TD hybrid SBSTD1 (version 2)... | ecosystem: Environmental > Terrestrial > Soil >...
ACGGCCAGCCGGTTCAGGATCTCGCGCCCGATCTCGCTGTGCACGATCTCGCGGCCGCGGAAGATCACGAGCGACTTCACCTTGTTGCCGTCCAGAAGGAAGCGTTCCACGTTGCGCCTCTTGAAGGCGAAGTCGTGCTCGTCGACCTTCGGCCGGAACTTCACTTCCTTGATCTTGATGTGCCGCTGGTGCTTCCTCGCCTCGGCGTCGCGCTTGGCCTGCTGATAGAAGAACTTGCCGGAGTTCATGATCCGGCACACCGGCGGGTTCGCCGTCGCCGCGATTTCGACGAGGTCGAGCCCCTTCTCCTCCGCCAGCATCAGCGCCTGCGTGGGCGGCATGATGCCGAGCTGGGCCCCGTCCTCGTCGATCACCCGGACCTCCTTGGCCCGGATGCGGTCGTTGATGCGAACCGTCTTGCTATCTATGAGACACCCCCTCCAGAAGCAGCCTTGTCTTCCTCGCGGTTCGCGCGCTCGCGCGTGAGCGTGACGACGCGCGCTCCGAAGGCCGAAACGTCCTGCGCCCCGAGGTCACCGGCGTGCCGATGGCGCACCGAGACCGTCTTCGCCTCGACTTCCTTGTCCCCCACGACCAGCATGTAGGGGACCTTCTGCACCTGGGCCTCGCGGATCCGGTAGCCCAGCTTCTCGTTGCGGTCGTCGACGTGGACCCGCACGCCCTGCGCCCGCAGCGTGTCGCCCACCTCGCGCGCGTAGGCCTGGTGCTTCTCGGTCACCGGGATCACCACGGCCTGCAGCGGCGCGAGCCAGAGCGGAAAGGCACCGCCGTAGTGCTCGATCAGCACGCCGAAGAAGCGTTCGAGGCTGCCGAGGAGGGCACGGTGCACCATCACCGGCTGGTGCGGCTTGCCGTCCTCGCCGATGAACTCGAGCTCGAAGCGCGTCGGCAGGTTGAAGTCCACCTGGATCGTCGAGCACTGCCAGGCGCGCTCGAGCGAGTCCTTGATCTTGATGTCGATCTTGGGGCCGTAGAAGACGCCCTCGCCGGGATCGACGATGTACTCGAGCCCGCGCGTGTCGAGCGCCTTCTTGAGCGCTGCCGTGGCCGCCTGCCACTGCTCGTCGGTGCCCGTCGACTTCTCCGGGCGCGTCGAGAGGTAGATGTCGTAGCGGTCGAAGCCGAAGGTCTTGAGGATGTTCGTCGTGAAGTCGAGCACCCGCAGGATCTCGTCCTCGAGCTGGTCCGGCCGGCAGAAGACGTGCGCGTCGTCCTGCGTGAAGCCGCGCACGCGCATCAGCCCGTGCAGCACTCCCGAGCGCTCGAAGCGGTAGACGGTCCCGAGCTCCGCCCAGCGATACGGCAGGTCGCGGTAGCTGCGCAGCCGCGACTTGTAGATCGTCAGGTGGAACGGGCAGTTCATCGGCTTCAGCTGGTACTCGACGTTCTCGATCTCGATCGGCGAGTACATGTTCGCCTTGTAGAAGTCGGTGTGGCCGCTCGTCTTCCACAGGTCGAGCTTGGCGATGTGCGGCGTGTAGACGATGTCGTAGCCGCCCGCGTAGTGCTCGTCGCGCCAGTAGTCCTCGATCTGCTTGCGGATGAAGCCGCCCTTCGGGTGCCAGAGCGTGAGCCCGGACCCGGTATCGTCGCTGATCGAGAACAAGTCGAGCTCGCGACCGAGCTTCCTGTGGTCGCGGCGCTTGGCCTCCTCGAGGCGGTGCAGGTGCTGGTCGAGCTCCTCCTTCGTGAAGAAGGCGTACCCGTAGATGCGCTGCATCGCCGGGTTGCCCTCCTTGCCCTTCCAGTAGGACTGCGAGGGCTCGGGCTTCAGCTTGAAGGCCTTGATCTGGTTGGTCGACGGCAGGTGCGGCCCCAGGCAGAAGTCGATGAACTCCCCCATCGTGTAGCACTGCACCGGGTCGCCCGACTTCTCGTGGATCAGCTGGACCTTCAGCGTCTGGCCCTTCTGCTTGAAGAGCTCGAGCGCCTCGGCCTTCGGGAGCAGCTTCTTCTCGATCGGCCGGTTCTGCTTGACGATGTGCGCCATCTTCTTCTCGATGGCGACCAGGTCCTCGGGCGTGAACGGCCGGCTCACGAGGAAGTCGTAGAAGAAGCCGTCGTCCGTCGGCGGGCCGATGCCGCACTGCGCGTCCGGGAACAGCTCCGTGACCGCGGCGGCGAGAAGGTGCGCGGACGAGTGACGGTAGATCTCGATCGGGGAATCGGCCGGCTTGCTCTCGCCGGAAGGACCGGTCGTGTCGAGGGGTTCCACTGCGCTCGACGACGACATCACTGGCAAATCAACATGTCGGGTCCGCTTCGTTCCTCCGGACGGTCGCCCAGCGTCGCATGGCTGGTAGGCGCGGGTGGAATTGAACCACCGACCTCTTCCGTGTCAAGGAAGCGCTCTACCACTGAGCCACGCGCCTTTCGACCGGAAGGTTCAAGCTACCAGAGGGATACGGGGTTGTCAACGAAAGCGCGGCACGCGATTCTGCTGCGACTCCGGGAGAAAGGCGCTCCGCGCTACTGCTGCCGCAAGGCCGGCATGGGGACGCCGATGGCGAACGTGGTGGCGGCGACGCCCATGCCGCCCTCGCAGGTGTTGGGCGGCACGGTGGCGGTATAGCCGCGTCGCGCCGACGGGTACTCCGCCGCCCAGAACATGAAGCCGAGCATGCCGGCCGTCGTGCCGGCGCCGTGAGGCGCTACCGTCTGGACGTAGGCGGCGTCAGCTTTCTGTTCCGACGAGGCGAAGTTCGTGCAGTTGGCGATGTTGCCTTTCAGGTACAGACCGGCGGTGAGCTTCGCCGGCGCCAGCGGTGGAACGGGAGGAGCGTAGTTCGGCTTGCCGTCGATGTGCTCCTGCCAGTCGGAGGGCGCGCCGGACGACGTGCCGGCCACCATGGCGTTGGCGTAGTCCAGGACCGGGCTCGTGGTGTTGAGCCAGTTCGCCGTCGCGTGGCGCGTGATGGCGGTCAGCCAGCGATCGCCGGCGCCGAGGTCGATGGTCAGGCGGGCGGCGTGATTGGCGCCCGTCGCGTCGTAGGGCAGGACCGAGCGATAGGCATCGACGAATTCCTGCAGGCCAGACAGGTTGGGGTCGGTGGTCCTCTCGTAGTCGATCTCGATCCCGACGCCCATCGCCTGAGCCACCCCGGCCGCATTGAGCCCGAGCTGCGTGGGGTTCCCCGCGAGAGCGGCGTCCCAGTCGTCCGTGTACGTGATGCCGCCGATCGACAGCATCACCCGGACGCCGCGGCTCTTGAAGTAGCTCACGACGTCCTGGGTCATCCCCGCTGGGATCATGTTGAACAGGCCCGTATCGCCCTGCTGGAGCAGCTTCAGCGGGTTGACGAAGCTCAGCACGACCAGGTTGACCGACGGACGTCCGTCGCCGCGGTCGATCAGCCAGTGGTTGGCCTGGTCGAACTCGGCGAGGTCACGTACCAAGGCCCAGTCACAATAGTGGTTGCCGCAGTGCCAGGCCCCGTAGATCTGGATCGGCGTGGCCGGTCCGGGCGGAGGCGTCGGCGTGGGCTTGGCGGCGAGGGCCACAGTGCCTCCGATGCCTCCACCGCCCGTCAGGACCAGCCCGATCACGATCGTGCCGAAGACGAGCGCCAGATTCCTGTTCGACATGCCTCTTCTCCTTCCGGTGAGAGAGAAACGAACCTGGTGGATGCGAGTTGCCGAAGCCGCGAAGGTGATCGGGGTGCGCACCTAGAGGATCTTCTTGCCGAGCAGCGAGCACAGCAGCTCGACTCCCAGGCGGGCCGTGCCGTTCTGCTGGTCCAGGATCGGGTTCACCTCGACGAGCTCGGCCGAGAGCACCTTGCCCGTGTCGGCCAGCATCTCCATGGCGAGGTGGGCCTCTCTATACGAGATGCCGCCCGGGGACGGCGTGCCGACGCCCGGGGCGAGGTCCGGGTCGATGCCGTCGAGGTCGAAGCTCACGTGGATCCCGGCCGTGCCCGAGGTCGCGCGCTGGATCGCCTCCTCCATCACCGTCCGCATCCCGCGCTCGTCGATGTCGCGCATCGTGAAGGCGCCGATTCCCGACGCCTTCACCGTCGCGCGCTCGGCCGGGTCCACGTCGCGGAGCCCCACCACCGAGGCGCGCGCGGCCTCGACCATCGGCGCCTCGCCCGCGAGCCTCACCAGCCGCTCGTCGCCGTAGCCGAGCGCCACCGCGAGCGGCATGCCGTGGATGTTGCCGGTCGGGCTCGTGTCGGCGGTGTTCGAGTCCGCGTGCGCGTCGAACCAGACGAGCCCGAGCTTCTGCTGCTTGCGCCGGAGGTGCCGCGAGAGGCCCGCGATCGTGCCCATCGCGACCGAGTGGTCGCCGCCGAGCACGACCGGCACCGATCCCGACCCCGCCACCTGCTCGACGCGGTCGCGCAGCGCGCCGCACACCTCGAGGATCTCCTTCAGGTACTTGAGCCGCGGGTCGCCGGGGCCCTGGGTCTCCTGGATCTTCACCGGCAGGTCGCCGAGGTCGTCGACCTCGTAGCCGAGCGCCTCGACCTTCGCCTGCGCTCCGGCGGCGCGCAGCGCCGACGGTCCCATGTCGACGCCGCGGCGTCCCGCACCGAGGTCGAGCGGCACGCCGACGAGCGTCACGCGCGCCTTCGCCATGCCGCGATCGTACCGCCAATGTCGTGAGCACGCTCACCGAAGCGGCCTCCATCGGTTGACGCTCATCGGAGCGGCTCCGATAATTCTCGCGGGGGGAGCGCGGTTCATTGACGAGCCCACAGGCGAAGAAGGCCGCGGCAGTGACGGCGCCGGAAGCGCCGGAGCTGCTGTCCGTGCTCGTCACCCAGAAGGTCCTGAGCGCCGACCAGGCCGAGAAGGTCCGTCGCGCGCAGAAGGTGAACGGCTTCACCGCCGAGCAGGCGATGATCCAGCTCGGCATCGTGAGCGACGCGCAGATCGCTCAGGCGCTGGCCGCGCACGCCGGGCTGCCCTACGTCAAGATCAACCCGCTCGACCTCGACCTCGACGTCGTCACCAAGGCGATCGCCGGGCCGTTCGCGCGCCGCCACGGCATGGTCGCGATCGCGAAGAACGGGGACCGCATCACGATCGCGGTCCACAACCCGTTCGCGCCGTTCCCGTACGAGGACGTCAAGCGCGTGACCGGGTGCCAGGTCGACCGCGTGGTGGCCACGCGCAACGACGTCGAGGCCGTCAACAAGGGCTTCTACGACCTCAAGTCGAGCCTGAAGCACGCGGAGAAGCAGCTCAGCGAGAGCCGGATCGCCACCGTCGACCTCGGCAACCAGGAGTTCCTGTCGAAGGAGCAGACCGACCTCGACCCGGCCGCGGCGCCGGTCGTCAAGGCGCTCGACCACATCCTCGGCTACGCCTTCGAGCAGCGCGCCTCCGACATCCACTTCGAGCCCAAGCGTGACTTGACCCTCGTGCGGCTGCGCATCGACGGCGTGCTGCACGACGTGCACGTGATCCCGAAGATCGTCTACGAGGCGGTCGTCTCGCGCATCAAGCTGCTTTGCGGCGCCAACCTCGCCGAGAAGCGGCGGCCCCAGGACGGCCGCATCAAGCGCGACCAGGGCGGCCGCGAGGTCGAGCTGCGCGTCAGCACGATGCCCACCGCGTTCGGCGAGAAGGCGGTGCTGCGCATCTTCGACCCCGACATCCTGCTGAAGACGATCGACGAGCTGGGGCTCTCGCCGCACGACCTGCCCAAGTTCAACGAGTTCATCGCGCGGCCGACCGGCATCATCCTGGTCACCGGCCCGACCGGCAGCGGCAAGACCACGACGCTCTACTCGGTGCTGAAGCACCTCTCCAAGCCCGAGGTCAACATCGTCACGATCGAGGACCCGATCGAGATGGTGTTCGAGGACTTCAACCAGGTGCAGGTGAAGCCGCTGATCGACGTCACGTTCGCGTCGAGCCTGCGCACGGTGCTGCGCCAGGACCCCGACATCATCATGGTCGGCGAGATCCGCGACAAGGAGACCGCCGACCACGCCGTCCAGGCCGCGCTCACCGGCCACCTGGTGATCTCGACGCTGCACACGAACGACGCCTCTTCCTCGATCACGCGCCTGCTCGACCTCGAGGTGCCGCACTTCCTGATCACCTCGACGCTGATCGGCGTGGTGGCGCAGCGGCTGGTGCGCGAGAACTGCAAGCACTGCGTCGAGGAGTACGAGCCGACCGAGGCGGAAGCCGCCGCGATGAAGATCCCGTTCGACAAGCTCAAGCCCTACCGCTTCCGGCGCGGCAAGGGCTGCCTGCACTGCCGCGAGACCGGCTACATGGGCCGCACGGGCATCTACGAGATCCTGCCGATGAGCGAGAAGATCCGCCGCCTGGTCTCGAACCAGGCGAGCTCGCTCGACATCTTCAAGGCCGCCCGCGAGGAAGGCCTGCGCACGCTCAAGGAGGCCGGGATCGAGAAGGTGTTCCGCGGCTCCACCACCGTCACCGAGATGGTGCGGGTGACCGGCAAATGAACGACGACGGCCTGAAGGGCCGGGTGTTCATCGTGACCGGCAGCGGCCGCGGCCTCGGCCGCGCGCTCGCCTGCGCGGCCGGCCGCGAGAAGGCCCGCGTCGTCGTCAACACGCGTCGCGACCAGCAGGCGGCCGAGGCGGTCGCGGCGGAGGTGACCCGCTGCGGCGGCGAGGCGCTGGCCGTGCGGGCCGACGTGACCGACTTCGAGGAGGCGCGCACGCTCGTCGACCGCGCGCTCGCGAAGTGGAACCGGATCGACGTGCTCGTCAACACGGTCGGCCGCTTCCACTGGAACCCGCTCGCCACGATGGAGCCCACCGAGTGGCGCCGCATCGTCGCGACCAACCTCGACTCGGTGTTCCACATGTGCCGCCTCGTCGTGCCGCACATGCGCGAGCGGCGCTTCGGGCGCATCGTCAACCTGGCCGCCGTCGGCGCCGCGTGGACGCAGGGCGAGCCGCAGATGACGGCCTACGGCGCCGCCAAGGCGGGTGTCGTCGCGCTGTCGCGCGCGCTCGCGCTCGAGGAGGCCCGCTGCGGCATCACGGTGAACGTGGTCTCGCCCGGCCTGCTGCAGGACGACAGCGGCGACAAGGCGAAGGCCAAGGCCGACGAGCTGCTCGGCGACCGCGTGCCGGTCGGCCACCCGGGCTGCGCCGCGGACGTCGTGCGGGCCGTGCTCTTCTTCTGCTCCCCCGCCGCCGACTTCGTCACCGGCCAGGTGGTGGAGGTCGCGGGCGGCGCGCGGCTCTAGAGCGTTCCTTCCGCCGTCGCCCCCTCAACACTTGTTGCGCTCGGTCGCGAGCGCGCCCGTCAACAGAAGACTGCAGACGTGAAGTAGTATTCGGGCGTGCTGGCGAAGCCGGTAGCATCGAACGTTGCACGGGTTGCCCCGCCCGCCCCGCTGCGCCTGGACGCGCTGGAGCTGCGCCTCGTTCGCCTTCCGCTGCTCGAGCCCTTCGTCGTGAGCTTCGGGCGCATGGACTCGCGGCTCGCCTTCCTGCTGCGCCTGGAGGCCGGGGGGCAGTCCGGCTGGGGCGAGTGCGTGGCGTTCGAGAGCCCGCTCTACAGCTACGAGACGGTGGGAACGGCGCGCCACGTGATCCGCGAGCACCTCGCCCCCGCGATCCTGGGCCCGGAAGTCAAGGACCTGGCGGACCTCGCCGCTCGCTTCCGCGCCTTCCGGGGCCACCCCATGGCGAAGGCGGGCATCGAGCTGGCGTTCGTGGACCTCGTCGCCCGGCTGCGCGGCGAGCCGATCGCCGGCCTGATCGGAGGCACGCGCGCGCGGGTCGAGGTCGGGGTGAGCCTGGGCATCCAGCCGACGGTGGACGCCCTGGACGAGCGCGTGAACCACTTCCTCGCGCTCGGCTACCGCCGCATCAAGCTCAAGATCAAGCCGGGCGCCGACGTCCCGATCGTCGAAGAGATCCGCAGGCGGCACCCGCGGATCCTGCTCTCGGTCGACGCCAACGCCGCCTATACGCTGGCCGATGCCGCGCTGCTGCGCCGGCTCGACGCCTTCGACCTCCTGATGATCGAGCAGCCGCTCGCCCACGACGACCTGCTGGACCACGCGAAGCTGCAGCAGACGCTCCGCACGGCGATCTGCCTCGACGAGAGCATCACGGGCCACGAGCAGGCCCGCCAGGCACTCGAAACCGGCGCGTGCCGCATCGTGAACATGAAGATCGGACGCGTCGGCGGATACAGCGAGGCGCTGCGCATCCACGGCCTCTGCCTCGAGCGGGGCGTGCCTCTCTGGTGCGGCGGGATGCTCGAGTCGGGCATCGGCCGCGCGCACAACGTGGCGCTCGCCAGCCTTTCGGGCTTCACGCTTCCAGGCGACATCTCGGGCAGCGGTCGCTACTTCGAGCGCGACGTCATCCTGCCGCCGGTGGAGGTGGCGCCGGACGGCACCGTCGCGGTGCCCACGGCGCCGGGGCTCGGCTTCGACGTCGACGTCCCGTTTCTCGAGAGCCGGACCGAGTCGTTCGAGCGCCTGCGCCCCTGAGCTCTTACTTCGCGGACGACGCCGGCCGGAAATCCAGGTCCTGGTAGTCGAAGCTGAAGTCGGCGAGCGGCGAGACGGCCTTCATGCTGATGCGGTCGACGGCGCCGTCCGCCTTCAGCGCGAACGTCACGTAGGCCGGCTCGATCAGGGGGTCGCGCCACTGGACGCGGAAGGTGTCGTACTGCCAGTGCGTGAGCTCGCCCGTCATGCCGGGCGTCTGCTTGAAGTCGATCGTCAGCCGGCCGCCCTGCTGCGCCACGGCAATCGGCCCGTACCAGGCGTCGGCGAACTCGCCGGCGTAGCTCGCGAGCGGCAGCGACGGGCCGACCCGCGCCGGCGTGCTCGTCTGCTTCTTCAGGGCCGCCACGGCGCGCTCGTCGCGCTGGCGCACCACCTCCTGCCAGGCGGCCGCCCAGTCGTAGCGGGGCTGCTCCAGGTAGTGGTCGAGCAGCTCGTAGGCGATCCCGAGCGCCGCCTCGCCGTCCTCGCAGTTGATCGCCACCGAGAAGCCGACCTCGCGATCGGGGATCAGGATCAGGACCGCCTGCGCGCCGAACACGGCGCCCGTGTGCATCAGGAGCCTGTGGCCCTTGTAGTCCCGCTCGTTCCAGCCGAGCGCGTAGCTGTTGAACTGCGGCGTCGCCGCCGCCACGGGGCCCGGTGCCGGCGAGATGGGCAGGTGCACGCGCGGCGTCCACATCTGGCGTGCGGCCGCCTCGCTCCAGACCCGTCCCGCGCCTTCGGGCAGCGCCCCGCGCGCGAGCTGGACCCTGATCCAGCGGCCCATGTCGCTGGCGCTGGCCGCGACGCCGCCCGCGGGCGCCGCGTTCGCGCCCAGCTCCGGATCCAGCTCGGCCTGCCCGCTGTCGTCGAGCGCCAGCTGCGTGCCCATGCCGTGCATCGGGCCGTCGCGGCGCGCGTGCGGCCACGCGCGATCGGGCGTCCGCCGCCGCTCGACGCGGTCGGAGGTCGCCGTGCGCATGCCGGCGGGGACCAGCACCTCCTCGCGCACGAAGCGCTCCCAGGTCTTGCCGCTCACCTCCTCGATCAGCTGGCCGGCCACGACGTAGAGCACGTTGTCGTAGGCGTAGCCGCTGCGGAAGCTCGTCGCGGGCCGGATGTAGCGCAGCCGCCGCACCGTCTCGGCGCGAGTCAGCGTGGAGCGCGGCACGAACATCAGGTCCCCCGCGCCGAGCCCGAGGCCGCTCCGGTGCACGAGCAGGTCGAGCACCGTCATCTCGCGCGTCACCCACGGGTCGTACATCTGGAACCACGGGACGTGCCGGGTCACGGGGTCGTCCCAGGCGAGCTTGCCGCGGTCCACGAGCACGGCGAGGGCGGCCGTCGTGAAAGCCTTCCCGACGGACCCGAGCTGGAAGATCGTGTCGGCGCCGACCGGCGAGTCCTCGCCGAGCTTCCGGACCCCGTAGCCGCGCGCGAGCGTCACCTTGTCGTGCTCGACGATCGCCACGGCGATGCCCGGCACGCCGACCGCCTTGCGGATCTGCTCGACGCGCGCGTCGAAGCCGTCGGGCGGGCCGGCCAGCGCCGCACTCGCGGCGCACGAGAGCGTGGCCGCGAGAACGGCCGCCCTGAGAGTCCGTCGCATGGTTGGCGCCCGAGCCGGCGCTACGAGCCCCAGAACCTCGTCGACACGGACACGCCGATCGTCCGCGGCCGGATCAGCCCGAGGCCGAGCGCGCCGTTCGGCAACGGGCCGGCGTCGTTGATCGACGTGATGCCCATCTCGTTCGTCAGGTTCTTGCCGTAGAGCTCGACGGACCAGCGGCCGAAGTAGCAGCCGGTGCGCAGGTTCAGCGTCGTGTAGGCGTCCGCCTGGCGGATGCTGCCGTCGGCTGCCCTGACGTCGAACTGCACTGTTCGCTCGCCGGTGTAGGCGAGGCTGCCGCCGACGTACGCTCGCGCGCGGCCCTTCACGTTCCACTCGTAGTCGGCGTTCAGCCCGAAGCTCCACTGCGGAACGTACGGAAGGCGATCGCCGTCCTCGCCGCCGACAATGGGATCGGTGTCCTGCGTGAGCTTGGCGTCGGTGTACGCCCCGTTCAGGGACAGCGACAGCCCGCTCGTCGGATAGACGCTCGCCGCGAGCTCGAAGCCCTTGCTGGCGGCGGTTCCGCCGTTGCCGTTGATGCCGAAGTTGTTCACCACCAGGAAGAGCTGGATGTCCTCCCAGTCGAGGTAGAAGGCGCTCAGGTCGAGCGCGAACTTGTCGTTCGGCCCGCCACCGGTCTTGAGGCCGAGCTCGTAGCTCGTCAGGCTGTCCGAGTCGTAGGTCCGAGGCACGTCGGCCGGCGCGCCCGGGGGCAGCACGTTCGGTCCGCCGGGCCGGAAGCCCGTGGCGACGCGGCCGTAGACCGACGCGTTCTTGCCGAACTCGAAGCGCGGCGCGACCGAGTAGGTGAAGGGGCTCTCCGACGACTTCACGTCGTCGTACTGGGTGTGCCCTCCGGCCAGCACGCCGTCGGACACCTGCGAGGCGACCTGCTTGTTGTGGCTGAGGCGCCCGCCGAAGGCGAGATCCAGTCGCTGCGTCACGTGCCAGGTGGCGTTCGCGAAGCCGGCGAGCTCCTCGTAGCTCGACGTGAGCGCGACGTCGGCCAGCGTCGGGACGCCTCCGGCGATCGTGTCGCTGCCGGCTTCGACCGCCTGGATCTTCTGCTTGATCGCGGAATCCTCCTTCGTGTAGTACCCGCCCACCAGCCACTCGAAGGAGTCGCTCTTCGAGGAGACGAGCCGCAGCTCCTGCGAGAACTTGTCGGTGCTGGTGATCTGCGGGAGGATCGCGCTCAGCGGCCGCGTCTGGTCGTTGCCGAAGAGCGCGGTCACCAGCGACGACAGCGGCGGGCCGCCCGTCAGGTTCGTCGCGATCGCCAGGTCGCTGTGGAAGTCCGACTCGAAGGTGCCGTAGCTCGTGACGGACTCGAGGCTGGCCGCTCCCAGGCTCCAGTCGATCGTGCCGTTGTACACCCGGTACTTCGTGTTGTTGAACTGCGACTGGTAGCTCGACTGGACCGGCGAGCTCTGGAGCGGGTCGAGTGTCGCCGGGTCGGCGTCGACGAGGCTCGGAGCGTCGCTGTCGATGCTCTGCAACTGCACCCCGAGGTTCACGGAGAGCTTGTCGGAGGGCTTGAGGAGCGCCGCCAGGCGACCTCCGAACCGGTCGAGCGAGTTGAGACCGTCGGCCACGCGCGTGCCCGAGATGATGTTGACGGAGGGGTTCGTGAGGCTCTTGACCGGGTTGTTGCCGATCGAGTCGATGAAGCCGCTGTCGAACCGGTAGAACCCACTGCCGCGCAGCGCCAGCTTCGCGCCGAGCGGCACGTTCACGAGTCCCGTCACCGAGTAGCCCGGGTCGCCGTTGTCCACGGCCTCCGCGCTTCCGAGGAAGCGGGCCTCGAAGCGCTCGACGTTGGGCCGGTTCGGAACGTACTTCAGCACGCCACCGACGGAGCTCGCTCCGTAGAGCGTGCCTTGCGGGCCGCGCAGCACCTCGATTCTCGCGACGTCGAAGGTGTCGAAGTCTCCGGACAGGATCGCGCCGTTGGCCAGGCCGGTGCTCGACCCGAACGGCACGTCGTCGAAGTAGACGCCGATGGTCGACGCGACGCCGCCCGTGTTGATGCCGCGCAGCGTGACGCGGGTGACCCCGGGCCGATCGGTCGTCAGGCTCAGGCCCGGCACCAGCGGGACCAGGTCCTGGAAGTCGTCGACCCGCTGCTGCTCGAGCAGCTGGCCGCCGACGACCGTGACCGACGCCGGGATGTCGGCGATCGCTTCGGAGCGCTTCTGGGCGGTGACGACGAGGTCCTCGCGGAAGCCCGGAGGCTTGGACGGGTCGTCCGCCGCGGCCGGCTGCGCCGGCTGCTGGCTCTGCGCGGACGCCGCCTTCTTCGCGTCGTCGGGCTTGGGAGTCTCCTGGGCCCAGGCGCCAGCGGCGAGCAGGCCGCAGAGCGCGAGGACGCTCGTTGTCGAAGCACGCATTGAACCACCTCCGCGCTCCGGAACCACGTGTTGAGCGGGAGGGGATCAAAGCATCAACTGTTGCGAGAGTCAAGCCTCCGCCCGAGCCGCGGCGGCGCTTCGATTCGCGCGGGACCAGCCACGGTAAGCGCGATGGAAGGCCGGCCTTGACTGCCCGCCCGTGAGAATGGGATAAGACCCCCGCAGCATCAAGTGTTGCGTCGAGGAGACCCTATCGCCATGACTCGCTCGCCCCGTCGCGGATCGACCTTCGCTGCCGGCCTCTCGGCCACGGGCCTGCTGGCCGCACTCGTGTGGGCGGCCGACACGCCCGGGCGCTCCTTCGACTCCGGGGGCGACCCCGCCTACCGGCCCGTCGAGGCGGCCGCGCCGCAGCCGCTGCCCGACGGCGGCTTGAAGAGCCGCGAGGAGCTGGAGGCCTTCGTCGACGGCTTCGTGACCGGTGAGCGCGAAGCCTACGACGTCGCGGGCATGACCGTGGCCGTGGTCAAGGACGGGCAGCTCTTCTTCGCCAAGGGCTACGGCTGGGCCGACGTCGACAAGAAGGTGGCGGTCGATGCCGAGAAGACACTCTTCCGCCCCGGCTCGGTGTCCAAGCTCTTCACCTGGACGGCGGTCATGCAGCTCGTCGAGCAGGGCAAGCTCGACCTCGACGCCGACGTGAACACCTACCTGACGCAGTTCAAGATCCCCGCGACGTGGGACGCGCCCATCACGCTCCGCAACATGCTCACCCACACGGTGGGACTCGAGGACGGCGGCATCGGCTACCTGATGGCGCGCAGCGCCAAGCAGATCGTCCCGCTGTCGAGCTCGCTGTCCGCTCACCTGCCCACTCGCGTGCGCGCCGTGGGCCGCAACGGCGACGGCCTGAGCTCGTCCTACTCCAACTGGGCCACCGCGGCCGCCGGTCTCGTGGTCGCCAACGTGTCCGGCGAGCCCTTCGAGGACTACGTCGAAGCCCACATCCTGCGCCCGCTGGGCATGGAGAGCAGCACCTTCAAGGAGCCGCTGCCGGAGGCGCTCGAGCAGCGCATGTCGGCCGGCTATACGTTCGAGGCGGGAGCCTTCAAGCCGCACGGCTACGAGTTCGTCGCGAACTTCGGCCCCGCCGGCTCGCTGGCCGCCACCGCCACCGACATGGCGCGCTTCATGATCGCGCACCTGCAGCAAGGGGCGATCGGCGACGCGCGCATCCTCAAGCCGGAGACCGTCAGCGCCATGCACGCGCGCGTCTACAGCCCGCACCCGGCCGTGGACGGGTCGGGCCTGGGCTTCTACGAGAGCCACCTGAACGGCCGGCGGATCATCGGGCACGGGGGCGACACGAACTACTTCCACACCGAGCTCGGCCTGCTCGAGGCGGAAGGCATCGGCTTCTTCGCCTGCGTGAACTCGGGGGGCAAGGCGGCGCTCGTGCCGCGGCACTTCGTCCGCGCCTTCATGGACCACTACTTCCCGGCGCGGCTGCCCGACGTGAAGCCCCCCGCGGACTTCGCGTCTCGCGCCGCGAAGTACGCCGGACGCTATCGTGCGCTGCGCCACTCGTACACCAAGTACGAGAAGGTCTTCGCGCTGCCGGGCGGGGCCGCCGTCGCCCCGACGGCCGACAACAAGCTCGTCATCCCCGGCCTGCTCGGGGACGTCGCGCAGTACGTGGAGGTGTCGCCGTCCGTCTTCCGCGAGGCGAACGGGGACCGGACGGTCGCATTCGTCGAGAAGGACGGGCAGGTGGTGGGCATGGTGGGCCAGTTCGCCTTCATCCCCTTCTACAAGCTGCGCTGGTACGAGGGCTCGCCCTTCCAGTTCACGCTGCTCGGCCTCTCGCTGCTGTTCTTCCTGGTCGCGCTGGTCTCGGCGCTGCGCCACTGGAAGAGCGACAAGGCGGGGCCGAGCGGCGCGCGCTGGGCCCGGCGCAACCTCGGCTTCCTGGGAGCGCTCAACCTGCTCTTCGTCGTGGCATTCGTGGCAATCCTCGCGGCGGGCGTGAGCGAGCTCGTCTTCGCCCAGCCCAAGGGGCTCTACCTCGTGCTGACCCTGCCGCTCGTGGGGCTGGCGCTCACCGCAGTCGCCGTCGTGCTCGTCGTCCGGGTGTGGCGCGAGGCGTACTGGACGCGCGGATCCCGGCTGCTGCACACCGCCGGTGTGCTGTCGGCGGTCGCCTTCGTGTGGTTCCTGAGCTACTGGAACCTGCTGGGCTACCGGGTGGGCTAGCGCTTCCGGGACTTGTCCTCGTCCCGTCCCGGCGCTTCCTCGTACCAGCGCGGGCCCGAGAGGTACTCCTTCTCGGTCTGGCGAAGCAGCGCGAGGGCGCGGCTCGGAGCGATCTCCGCGCAGGCGAGCACGATGGCGTTCAAGAGCGCCATCGGCGCCACGTACGAGCCGCTGAACGTGGCGCCCGCGGTCGAGGCCACGAAGTAGCTGTCGCATTCCCGCGCGAGCGGCGTCGTGTCGCTGTCGGTGATGGCCACGGTGGGGACGCCGCGGCTCCGCGCGAGCTTGGCGGCCTCGACGGTGACGCGCAGGCAGCGGCCGAAGCTGATCGCGACGAGCAGGTCCTTCCGGGCGAGCAGCCTAACCTTGTGCTGCAGGTTGCCCCCGGTGCCGACCGGCGCCTCGGCGTCGAAGCCGAGCGGCAGGAGCGCGTAGGCGAAGAACGAAGCCAGCGCCGACGCGAGGTCGGACCCCACCACCAGGATGCGCCGCGCCTGGTGCATGCGGCGGGCGAAGCTCACCACGCGCTCGGGGTCGAGCCCGCTCTGCAGCCGGTTCAGGTTTCCGAGGTCCCGCTCCAGGCTGTGGCGCACGTGGTCGGCCACGCTGCGCTTCTCGTCGGTCGCCGCCTTCAGGATCCGATAGGGGCTCAGCCGGGAGACGAAGTGCTCGCGCAGGTCGGCGGCGAAGTCGTTGTAGCGCTCGTAGCCGATCGCCTGCACCGTGCGGACGATCGTGGCGGGGTCGACGCGGTAGCGGCGGGCCAGGGCGCGCGACGACAGGAAGTAGGTCTCGTCGGGGTTCTCGAGCGTGGCCTGCAGCAGCCGTCGCCGATTCGTCGAGAGCCGGTGCTCGAAGCGGGCGATCCTCTTCTCGATGGCCGTGCGAGTCGGAATGCCGCGCCGCCTTTCGTGCGACCCGATATACCACGCCTCGGGCCGCGCCGGGAAGCTCGGGCGCTCTCGGCGTTCCCGACGGATCGCGCGAGCGGCGATCAGTCCGCGTCCGAGAAGACGGTCGCCGTGAAGCCCTGGAGCTGCGTCCCTTCCCGCGTCCAGGCGTCGGCCGCGAGCCCGGCCTTGCGGCAGGTCTGCGCCAGGAAGGAGTCGCGGTCCCAGCCGTGGTCGACCGGCACGCGCGGCAGCAGCACGCCGCGCTTGTCCCCGGCGCGCACCACGAGCCCGTGGCGGCCGAGCTCGATCTGCTCCGGCCGGATCGGCGCGAGCCGCGAGAGCGCCGAGATCTCGATCGCGAGCGAGCCGAGCTCGGCCTCTCCCACCGGGTCGAAGCGATCGTCCTGCGTCGCGGCCGCCACCGCCATGCGCGACACCGCGACGGCCAGCGGCTCGTCGGCCCGCAGCACGCCCACGCAGCCGCGCAGCTCGCCGTCGCTCCTCCGATGCAGGCTCACGAAGGCGCCGCGCGGCTCGGAGAGCCCCCCCGTCGCCCGCGGCAGGACCGGCGCGCGGCCGGCGAGGTGGGCGGCGATCGCCTCGCGCGCCGCCAGCAGGAGCGTGCGGCGCTCCTCCGCGCTCAGCCCTTCCCCGCCGCTCACGCGTCGGCCAGCACGGCCGCCGCGAGGTACCCGACGACGTGGCTCTTGTCGTGCTCGCCCGCGTCGCCGCTGTCGGCGTAGCGCAGCACCGAACAGTGGTCGGCGCCGAGAGCGCGCGCGGCTTTGAGCACCGCCACGATCGGCCCGCCGCCGCAGGCGACGTTGTCGCGCGTCTCGAGCCGGTGCATCAGCGCCTCGGCGTCGAGGCGGCGCACGTCCTCGACCACCTCCGAGTCCAGCCGGCTCGCGACCGGCGACGGCTGGTAGTGCGAGAGGTCGCTCGACGCCACCAGCAGCACGGCGCGGCCTTTCGCGGCCCTCGAGAGCGCGCCGGCCAGCGCGTCGGCTTCCTCGCGCGACTGCGAGCCCATCAAGACCGGCACGATCCGTGCGCCCGGCATCACGCGCTGGAGGAACGGCAGCTGCATCTCGAGCGAGTGCTCGCTCGCGTGCGGCCCGGGGTCGTCGAAGAGCAGCGGCTCCGCCTCCAGCAGCGCCGACGCGAGATCGTGGTCGATCGCGGCCGTGCCGAGCGGGGTCTCCCAGCTGCCGCTCGCGTGGACCGCCACCCCTTCGAACGCGGCGCGGTGCGCGGGGCCCACCAGCACCACGCTCACGCCCTTGCGTTCCCGCAGCAGCGCGTAGCTGTGGGCGGCGACGGGACCGGAGTAGTGGAGGCCGGCGTGCGGGCTGACGAGCGCGACCAGCCGGCCCTTCACCGCGGGCGCGCCGGCCGCGTCCAGGTAGCGGTCGACCTCGGCCGCGATCGCGCCGGCGGTGCGCGGATACCAGCTTCCGGCGAAAGCCGCACGGCGCAGCGTGGCGCCCATCCCACCTCTAACGGTACACGCGATAGTCCAGCCGGGGGAAGATGTTGTCGCGCTCCTCGAACTCCCGGAGGATCGCTTCCTCCAGCATGCAGCCGCCGGTGAGCGAGCGGTAGAGGTAGTCGAAGCGCGCGATGTGGTCGCGCGTGCGCTTCTTGGCGTACTCGACCGTGGTGTTGGTCTTCATGATGAAGGCCCAGTCCGAGGACTGCGCGAGCAGCAGCTCGCGCGCCGCCTGGTTGAGCGCGCGCCACTCGATCGCGCTCGGTTGCTCGAACCGACGCGCGAGCTCGACCATCCGCTCGGCCGCCATGTCGAGGTGCGGGTAGATCCAGTCGTTCGAGGCGTTGAGCCACACCTCCGCGTAGCCAGACGCGCCCCAGGTGCACATCGGCGGCTGGCAGACCTCGAGCTCCGGGAACATCGCGAGGTACTCGCTCGGCGTCACCGCCTTCACCACGTCCTGGTCGTGGTGCATCTTGCGGAACAGGTAGTCGAGGAACTGCGGGCCCTCGAACCACCAGTGCCCGTAGAGCTCCGCGTCGTACGGGCTCACCACGATCGGCGGGCGGCCGTACACCCCGGCGAGGTGCTCGACCTGCTTCTGCCGGTTGGCGAGGAAGTTGCCCGCGTGCTGCGCCGCCTTCTCGAGCGCCCACGCGCGCACGTAGGGCTGCTTGTGCCCGAGGTCGGTGCCCCGGCCGGTCACGCGGTAGTACTTGATCCCGAGGTTCTTGCGCAGGCCATCGGGCAGGAACTCCTCGAGGTCCCGATCGGCAGCTCGAAGCCCACGTCCTTGTAGAACTCGCGGTAGTCGAAGTCGCCCGGGTAGCCCGACTCGGCGCTCCACACCTGGCGCGACGACTCCATGTCGCGGCCGAAGAAGACGATCCCGCCGGGCGACACGAGCGGCGCGTGGACGCCGAAGCTCGGCCGCGGGTGCGCGTCCGTGAGCCCGTGCGACTCGAGGAACGCGTAGCGGAGGCCGGCCTCCTTCAGGTAGACCTCGTGGCCGGGCAGGTAGCCGCACTCCGGCAGCCAGATGCCCTGCGGATCGCGCCCGAAGTGCTGGCGATAGTGATCCGCGGCGACGTGCACCTGCGCGCGCACGGCCTGGGGTACGGGGTCCATGAGCGGCAGGAAGCCGTGCGTGGCGCCGCAGGTGATGATCTCGAGCTTCCCGGCGTCGCGGTGCTTGCGGAAGGCGTTCAGCAGGTTCGATCCGTACTCGTCGCGGAAGACGCGGCGCACGTCCTGGAACTCGCCGTGGTAGAAGCGCGCGAGCTCGGTCAGCTGCGGCTGCCAGCGCGAGGTGCGCTCGATCTCGCGGCGCGACAGCTCGACGAGCGAGTCGAGGTGCCGCAGGTAGCGGTCGATCAGCAGCCCGTCCGTCATCATCGAGACGAGCGGCGGCGACAGCGTCATCGTCAGCCGGTAGTCGACGCCGTCGCGCAGCAGGCCGTCGAGCACGCGGACGATCGGGACGTAGGTCTCGTTCAGTGCCTCGAAGAGCCAGTCCTCCTCGAGGAAGGCGGGGTACTCGGGATGGCGCACGTACGGCAGGTGCGCGTGAAGGACCGGGCACCAGTACCCGACGGGCATGGGCCCCTCCCTAGCGCTTGAAGGAGTCGCTCGCGCCCCCTGGCCGGAAGGCGTCGCTCGCTCCGCCGCGGGCGGCACGCGCCCGGGCGGGGGCGGATGGAGTCGAGGCCGCGCCGTCGAGCGACTCGGCCTCCCACGGCTGGCTCGCGAGCCCCTGCTCGCGGTCCTCGCGCTCGGCCAGGGCCGCGGCCGCCGGAGCCACCTCGCTCGCGTCGCGGTAGCTCATGCGCCGGCGCGCTCGCTCGGGCGACGGCCCGACGCGCGGCGTCACGACCGTGTTGCTCTCCGCCAGCCGGCGGAACTCGCCCGACGGCAGCGTGATGCCGAGCTCGGCGCGGTAGGTGCGCCGCGCGGAGTCGGTCCGCACGTACCACCAGCGCGCGCCGGCCGGCAGCAGGATGTCGCTCGATCCCCCGCTCACCGGGTCGACCACGCGCAGCGTGAGGCGCGAGAGCGCGAGCGCGCGCTCGCCGAGCTTCTTCGCGAGCTCCTCGAGCGTCTGCGGCTTGACGTCCCAGTACGCGAAGATCCACTCGGGGTCGCGCACCAGCAGGCGGATCCGGTTCTGGCCGTACGACTCGGGGAACAGGAAGCGCTCCTCCTCGAAGATCCGCTTCGGCAGCTCGCGCGGCAGGAACTTCGCCGCGCGGATCTGGTCTTCCTCGTTGAGGCCGGGGACCGCGTGCGGCGGCTCGACCGCCGTCGCCTCGCCGCGCCGGGCGCCCGCCACGCGACGCTTCGCCGTCTTGCCGACCGCGCGCGCCGCCGGCGCGGCGGGCACCTTGCGCGCCGTTTTCTTCACGGCCGCCTTGGCAGCGGCCGGCTTGGCCACAGCGCTCTTGCGCGCGCGCGGCGCGGCCGGGGCCGTCTTCTTCGCGGCGGCCTTCGCGGCGCGCGGTTTCGACAAAGCGGCCTTGCGGGCGGCGGGAGTGGCCCCGTTCGCCTGCTTCTTGCTGTTTGCCATAGGTGGGTCAGTATACTGCCGGCCGGTCCGGGCGCGTCCGCCACAACGACGCGTTCGCCCCCGAAGTTACTCGGGGGGAACGTTTTTCGGCCGCTGCCCCGGACGCGCGGCGCGCGCGCGGTTCATGAGCTCGCGCATCCGCTGCTCGACCTCGCTCTCCAGCACGCGGTACTTCGCCTGCTGGACCGGCGTGAAGAGCGCGTCGAGCGCCTCGAGATCGCGGCGCGTGCGCTCCGGGCCCTCCGCTTCGAGCGCCTTCGCCTGCTTCAGCAGCTCCGTCACCTGGGGCTCGACGGCGCCTCCCTGGCGCAGGAGCCGTCGCATCTCGCGCATCAGGCGTCCGCGCTCGAGCAGGTAGTCGCGGCGGTCGCGCTGCAGCTTCTTCACGAGCGGGATGGCCCTGGCGAACTGCTCGTCGCGGAGCCCGAGGCTCTCCTGCATGTTGCTCACGACGTACGCCTCGACCATCCGGAACGCCTCTTCGCGCGGGTTGCGCGCGGCGGGCGCGTCCTCCTGCGCCGCCGCAGCGCGCGCCATGAGAAAGAGAGCGAGCCAGAGCCCGCGGCTTCGCGTCACGACTCACCTCCCTGTCCGCGGCCGCGCAGCGTCTCGGCGAGCGCCTGCGAGTCTTCGTCCGTGAGGTCGGCTACGTAGGCGGCGAGCCCCTCGGGCTCGTCCCAGTCCGCGTCCCCGTCGGCCGTGAGCGCCAGGCCCTCGAGCACGCGCAGCCCCTCGTCCTCCTCCGCGACCGGCAACGGCGACCAGGCGGCAAGCGAAGGCCCGGCCCCCGCGGGCGGCTTCGCCCCGCCTCCCCACAGCACGAAAGAGAGCGCGGCCGCAGCCGCGAGCGGCACGAGCAGCGTCCACGCCGAGACGCGCCGCTTGTCGTCGGCGATCCGCTCGCGGACGCCGCTGCGCAGCGCCTCCCAGTAGAGCGGCGACGGCTCGGGCACGTCCGTCCGCCGCAGCAGCGCGAGCGTCTCGCGGCTCTCCCGCACCCGCAGAGCGCAGGCCTCGCACGTCGCTTCGTGCTCGAGGTCGCTCGCGCGGCCCTCGCCGGTCGCGAGCTCGATCAGCGACTCGTCCGAGAGATGCGTCATGGCCGGGCGTCTCCTGCCGCCCCCATCTGGCGCCGGAGGTTGGCGACCGCGTGGAACAGGTTGGCCTTCACGGTGCCGACCGACGAGCCCAGGATCTCGGCCACCTCCTCGTGCGTGAGGTCGTGGTAGATCTTCAGGATCAGCGTCGCGCGCTGCCGATCCGGCAGCTGGCTCACCGCGGCGCGCACGCGCCGCGCCTCGTCGTCGCGCTCGGCCTCCGCGTGAGCTCCGGGCCGCGGATCGATGAGCGTCTCGGGCAGCTCCTGCGTCACGGGCCGTTTGAGCGCGCGGTGGTTGAGGCACGCGTTCACCGCGATCCGGTAGAGCCAGGTCGAGAAGGCGCTCTCGCCGCGAAAGCTCGAGATCGCGCGCCAGGCCTTGAGGAAGGCGTCCTGCGCCAGGTCGTTCGCGTCCTCGTGGTTGTTCACGTAGCGGTAGCACAGCCTGTAGATCGGCCGCTGGTAGCGCGCCACGAGCGCGTCGAACGCCTCGCGCTCGCCCCGGCGGCAAGCCGCGATCGCCGCGCGCTCGGCGTCGCGCTCGAGGCTCGCCTCGCCCCCCGGGACGGAGCTCGCCAGGCCGAGCGGAAGGGCGATCGCGGAGCTCGTCATGCCGGGCGAATCCTCGCTTCCCTCACTGCCTTGGACCGGCTGGCGCGTCCGAGGGTTGAACCGTCAGCGAGAAGTCTCGCACCAGGGCGGGCCCGCCGCCCCGCAGCAGCAGGCTCACCGCCCGCTCTCCGGGACGAACCGCGAAAGCCACGTCCCAGCCGTCGGCTCGAGGCTGGGCCGGCGACACACGGATAGGAGCGCCCGGCGAGTCGGGCGCCACGATCAGCGCTGGCGGCTCGCCTGCGAGCCGTTCCGCCGAGACGGCGAGACGGTAGCGTCCGGGAGGCAGCCGTAGCCGACGGCCCACCTCCTCGCCGGCCGGATGGCGATGGGGCTCATATAGAGGAGGCGCGCCCACGGCCTCCGGCGGCCATCGGCCGTCCGCGGGACGCACGTAGGGCGTCGGCAGATGCAGCGCCGGACGGCCCACGACCCGCACGGCGTCCCGATCACCGGTGGGCTGGCGCGAGAGCACGGCCGCAGCCTGCGCCGCAACCCCGAGGCCGACGCAGGCCACCGCCAGCCGCAGCGCCGACGGCGTCCGCTCTCGCCACGGCAGCGCGGCCAGAAGGGCCAGGGCCCAGACGGCGGCCAGACGCTCCCGATCCGCGTCCTCGAGCACGTAGGCCGGCAAGAGGCCCGTCCACTCGCGCGCTCCCGACAGCTCGCGGAAGAGCGGAGCCGTGCCGTCGCGATCGCGGTGGACGAGCACCGGATCGCGGGCGCCCGCGAGGCCGGTGAAGAGCGACCAGCCGACGAGGAGCGCCGCGCCGGCCGTGAGCCCGCGCTTCTCCCACGCGAGCGCCACGGCCACGAGCAGCAACGGGGCGATCGGCACCAGGAATCGGCCGGGCGGGTTGAAGCCGCCGCGCCACATGTGCCACGCCCCCGCCGTCAGGATCACCGCCGTCATGGCGGCGCCGAACGCGAGCGCCGCGCGGCGGTCGCGCCGGAGCAGGAAGAGGCTGCCCGGCAGCGCAAGCGCCAGGAGCGGCGCGTACACGAGCAGGCCGAACTCCTGGTCGAGCAGCAGGCCCGGCAGGCCTTCCGGCAGCGTCGAGAGCGCGAACTCGGGATTCCGGCCGTAGACGCGGCCCGGGTTCCAGAAGCCGTAGAGGTGGTGGTGAAAGAGCAGGATCGCTGCCGCGGAGACGGCACACGGAGCGGCCAGCGAGAGCAGCATGCGGCGGCTGCGGTGCCGCCAGAGCGCATGAGCGACCACGACCGCCGCCAGCAGCGCGTACCGCGCATTGAGCCAGGGCAGCGCCGCCGCGGCCAGGGCGATGGCGAGCCCGTCCCGGCCGCGCGGCTCCGCGCGGCGGGCCAGGCGCAGCCCGAGCGAGAGCGCGAGCGCGGCCGGCACCTCGGTGAACACGAGGCCCGCGTAGTGCGCGAGCGGCGGCGTGAGGACCGCCAGCCATCCCGCGGCCTCGGCGAGACCCTCCCTTTCCGTGAGCTCGCGCACCCACTCGCGCACCTCGCGCGCGACGAGCGCCGCCAGCAGCGCCATGAAGACCGTGACTCCGGCATAGCCGGCGGCCGCCCACGCGGGCAGGATCAGGATCGAGAGGCCGACCGCGTGCAGCGAGTAGACGGCGCCGCCGCGGCCGCGCACGCGGAAGTGCGGAGCGAGCGGCGCGTCGTGGAACGCGGCGTAGCGGCCTTCGGCGTAGTCGCGCTCGAGCGACAGGTCGCCGTCGCGCAGCAGGCTGTCCGCGACCATCAGGTAGTGCGGCTCGTCGCCTTGCGGACCGACGGCGACGTGACTGCGGCCGGCCGCGACCACGAGGACGGCGAACGCCAGCGGCAGGAAGAGCCCGCGCCTCACCGGCCAGTCGGCGCCCGCCACGACGAGCGCCACGGCCGCGAGCGCGAGCGCCGCCAACGGCGGCCCCGAGAGCGCCCGCACTCCGGCGAGCGGGAGGCCCGCCACGAGCGGCAGGATCACGAGCGGGAGCCCGGCGGCGAGCGGCAGGCGGTCGCGGCAGCCCGGGACCAGGGCCAGTCCGCCGACTCCCGCGACGATGGCCGCGACGGAGCCCAGCGTCGGGAGCCCGAGCCACAGGCTCGAGCCGTCCGCCGCCGCGCCGCCCGCTGCCAGCAGGGCCGTGAACGCGATCCCGAAGGCGCCGAGCAGCGTGCCGGTCGGTCGTGGCGTTGACATGCGTCGGGATCGGCCGATTCTCGTCTGCCCGACCGGGCAAGTCCATCCGATGGCTGCGGCCTCGTCCGGTGTCAGCCTGACGCCTGGAGGGGACGCGTGGGGTCCGCGACGGACGACAGGACAACGACTTGCGGGCCGCGCCGCCGGAATAGTCCTTGCTCTTGCGTCTGCCCGGGCGCAGGATCAGCTGAGGAAGCCGGAGGCGGCGATGCGGCAGTTACGTCGGATGTTCACCCTTTCGCTCGGCGCGGCCGTGTTCGCGAGCGGCGCCCTCGCCGACGAGGTGCTGCTGCGGGGCGGCGGCCGCGTGAGCGGCGTCGTGGTCGAACGCACCGCCACCGCGGTGGTGATCGAGACCGGCCCCGGCCGCGTGACGCTGCCGCTCACGCGGGTCGAGAAGATCGTCGAGGGACGCAGCACGCTCGTCACGTTCCAGGAGCGCGCCGCGGCGATCGCTCCGGGCGATGCGCCGGCATGGGCCGCGCTCGCTCGCTGGGCGGCCGATCGCGATCTCGTCACGCAGTCGCGCAGCGCCTGGCACCGCGTGCTCGCGGTCGACCCGCAGAACCCGGAAGCGAATGCGGCGCTCGGCAAGGTTTCTCTCGACGGCAGCTGGATGTCGGCCGACGACGCCTACCGCGCGCGCGGCTACGTGCAGTTCGAGGGCCGCTGGATGACGCCCGCCGAGCACGAAGCGGCCGTGCGCGAGCGCGCGGCCGACCAGATGGCCGAGCTCCAGGCCCGCGAGGCCGACATGCGCGTGCGCGAGGCCGAGGCCCGCGCGCGCGAGGCGGAGGCGCGAGCGCGCGAGGCGGAGTCCGCGACCGACTACCCGGCCGATTCGGGCATCCCGTACTACCCGTACGTGTTCGGGGGCGGGTACGGCGTCGGCTATCCGGGCTACCCCGGCTACGTCCCGGGCGGCCCTCCGTACGTGCGTCCGCCCGGCATGGGCCCCGGCAGGCCCGGACCACGCCACCCGAACGGCGCGATGGGGCCAAGACCGCAGCCGTCGCCTCCGCCGAAGCCCACGCCCAGGACGCCTCCCGTCAAGCATTCGGCTGGGGTCGTCAACCCGTCGCGCGCCCAGCATTGACTTTCGCCTGATTTTCGCCTACCTTCTCGATCGAGGGCAGGCGCCATGTACCTGACGCGACGGCAGAAGGAGATCCTCGACTTCCTCGACCGCCACATCTCCCAGAAGGGCTACGCGCCCACGATCGAGGAGATCGGCGAGCAGTTCGGCCTGAGCTCGCTCGCGACGGTCCACAAGCACCTCACGAACCTCCAGAAGAAAGGTCTCGTCAAGCGCGACTGGAACAGGAGCCGCGGGCTCGAGCTCGTGCCGACGCAGGTGTCCGTGAAGGCGGTCGAGCTGCCTCTGCTCGGCAGGGTCGCCGCCGGCTCGCCGATCGAGGCGATCACCGCGAGCGAGACGATCTTCGTGCCCGAGGACATGGTCGGCCGCCGCGACACCTACGTGCTGCAGGTGAAGGGCGACTCGATGATCGACGAGCAGATCCGCGACGGCGACTTCGTGATCGTCGAGAACCGACGCACCGCCCGCGACGGCGAGATGGTGATCGCGCTGCTCGACGGCGACTCCGCGACGCTCAAGAAGCTCTACCGCGAAGGCGGCGGCACCGTCCGCCTGCAGCCGGCGAACGCTCGGCTCAAGCCGATGTTCGTCGATCAGGACCGCCTCCGCATCCAGGGCGTCGTGATCGGCGTGCTGCGCAAGTACTAGCGTCCCCACCGCCGCGGTACACTCGGCCGGAGAGAGGCGACCCTTGGCCGAGGACAGGATTCAGCTCAACTTCACCGTCGTACCCGACGAGGACCCGTCGGTGCAGCGCATCTACAGCAACTTCTGCGCGATCCAGAACTCGCCGTTCGACTTCACGCTGACCTTCTGCGAGATGCTGCCGCTCGGCGAGAAGCAGGTGCGCGAGGCGCAGACGACGCAGACCGTGAAGGCCCCGGTGCGCGCAAAGCTGGTGGTCCCCGTCCAGATGGTCCCGGGCCTGATCGCGGCCCTCCAGGACAACTTCCGCCTCTACCAGGAGTCTTTCGGGCCCCCCAAGGGCCAGGTGAACTAGCGGGGGTGCGGGGGGCGCTCAGCCCCCCGAAAAGCCGGTCCACAGGGCGTTCGCCCTGACTCTCCAGCTTGACCTGGGTTCACTTGCGTTGACATGTCGGAACATCGGTCGGACCTCGGCCGGCGGGCGCCGGTCCTAGACTGGTTTCGTGAGGGAGAAACGCCGCTTCGTGCTGCACGTGGACCTCGACCCGTTCTTCGTCTCGGTCGAGCGCAGCCTCGATCCCTCCCTGCGCGGGCGCGAGGTGGTGATCGGCGGCGACGGCTCCGGGATGGGCTTCGTGGCCGCCGCCAGCGAGGAGGCTCGTGCGGCCGGAGTCCGCGTCGGAATGGCGCTGGTCCAGGCGCAGCACCTCTGCCCCGGCGCGGCCTTCCGGCGCGGCGACCTCGACACCTACG
>Ga0111538_10002471_pt1 | contig 25997 bp, 27 predicted proteins | sample SoiMethybrSBSTD1_FD_79669 | JGI IMG/M metagenome (GOLD analysis project Ga0111538, IMG submission 79669) | Bulk soil microbial communities from a Populus tree surrounding site in Tennessee, USA - Soil MetaG P. TD hybrid SBSTD1 (version 2)... | ecosystem: Environmental > Terrestrial > Soil >...
CAAGCGCAAACGCGCGCAATTACATGGGAAGAAAAATCGCCGCTGTCGCGGCTTTACGACTCCCCATCAATGGCTTACGCCAAAAAGGCCCGGTAACTTCCGTTTAGCTTACGGATTGGGTTGTCCGCCGCGCAAATCCGCTTCTCTATGGTCTAGGCCGGCAGTTTCCGCCCGACAGTACGAACTCCGTTCAGGTGGGGACCGATGCCGGGCGACGACCCGAATCGGCGCCCCGGGCGCCCGGACCTACGGCGATCCCAGGTACGCCGTCGCGTCGATTTCCACCAGGCAGTCCGGAGAGCCGAGCCCGCTGACGATGCATGACACCCGGTGCGGGGGATCGTCGAAGAAATTGGCAAAATAGACTTCGTTCATCGGCTGCCAATCGGCGCGGTCGGTGACATAGACCGTGCACTTGACGACATCGGTCAGGCTGCCGCCGGCCTCCTCCAGCAGCGTACGGATGTTGTCGATCGCAGCTTGCGTCTGCGCGCGCACGTCGCCGATCGCGAACCGCCCCTCACGGTCGCGTCCGACGCAGCAGACGAACATGAAGCCGCCGGCGACCGTCGCCTGCGCGAACGGCAGCGAGCCTTTGAACACGCGGTCCGATGCGATGGCACGTTTGGACATGACGGCGCTCCGTTGATGGGTCGTGTGGGCTCGGCGTTACCGCGTGCGCCGATCTCGTTCGTGAAGTAAACTGACGGGGGGTCTCCGCAAGCCAAGGAGGACCAGCATGGTGAAGCCAAACTCCGATCCGACCAAGCTTGATCGCAGGCGCTTGCTTTTGTCCGGGACGGCACTGCTCGGCGCCGCGTCGCTCCCGCATTCCCCCGCGCGTGCGGCCGCCGACGCGCTCGCGCCCGCTGCCGACCTGTTGGCCTCGACCCGCAAGTTCCTCGCCGCCCTCGACCCGGACAAGAGGAAGGCCGCCTCGTTTGCGTGGGGCGGATCGGAATGGCGAAGCTGGAACTATTTCGGCGTCGGCGGCTACATCAAGCCCGGCCTGCGGCTCGAGCAGATGAACGGGGCGGAGAAGGCCGCCGCCTGGGACCTGCTCGCGACCGCGCTTTCGCCGGCCGGCCTGCGCAAGGCCAAGAACGTCATGCTGTTGCAGGACGTGCTCGCCGCCATGGGCAACGGTACCGGCCAGCGTTCCTCCGAGCGCTTCTCGTTCTCGGTCTTCGGGCAGCCGGCGCAGACCGGTGCGTGGGGCTTTCGGCTCGAAGGCCATCATCTGACCCAGTCGATAGCGGTGCGCGACGGCTCGATCGTTGCGGTCTCGCCGTCCTCGTTCTCCGCATTGCCCAACCGCGTGACGGCAGGGCCGCACGCCGGACTGAATACGCTGCAGGAGGAGGAAGCGCTGGCGCGGCGGCTGGTCGGCGACCTTTCGCCGGCGCTGCAGGCTAAGGCGCGGGTATCGGAGAGCGCATTGCGCAACATCGTCTCGTACGCCGGACGCGAGCGCGCCAATGCGCAAAAGGCTGGGCTTGCGGCGGCGGCGCTGAGCTCGGCGCAGCGCGACCTGCTGTGGCAACTGATTGAAGTCTACGCGGTCGAGCATTTTCCCGCGGCGCTCAGCGACGTGCAGCGCGCACGCCTGCGCGCCGGCGACCGCGAGGCGGTGCACTTCGCCTGGCATGGGCCCAACACGCCGGAGAAAGCGTTCGGCTATCGCGTGATCGGCGACGGCTTTGTGATCGAGCTCGGATCAGTCGATCCGGAGGCGCAGCACCTGCACACGATCTACAACGATCTCGGCAACGTGCTCGGCACCAGCGGCTGAGGACTTCCGGCCAAGGGAAGCACTCTCCCTTCGGTAGCGGGTTCACCGGGCGTCCGATTCCGTCCCGTCACTAGGTGATCGAAAAAAGCTGGGGCGCCCGGAGCCACACATCCCTAGCCGAGCAGCGTTTGCCGCGTCATCAACTAACGAACGTCAGTCATTCTGCCGCCTGTAGCGAAAATCGCAGTGGCTTGCGCCTTGCATGATGGTTTGTGTGCGCGTCAACTTTATCTCGGGGCCAAAGCCGTCGGCGAACGGGAAGTCCGAGCTGCAGACCAGCAGAAAGCTAAGCTCAGGCTCACCCAGCTCCTTGTAAAACTGTGCGTACCGGCATCCAGTGACATCGATCTCATAGGTATCTTGCGACTGCGCGCGAACGCTGTAGTCGATGGCGTCGCCTTCGGCGAACGAGGCGAACGCCGACGCCATGTTGTCTCCCACATGCTTGGATCTTTTCGCGCGCCACCACTGTTCGCCGAGGCGACGATAAACATCGCCCAGAGCCGTGCGGACGAGTGCGTTTGCGCGTTCCTCGCCCAATTCCGCTTGAAGGGCCTTGACGAGAGGAACTAAGACCTGAGCCTGTATCTTGGCCTGTTCGATGACGGGGATTCCCACGCATCGCCTCCTCTGGTGTAACGGCGGTCAGGCCTGGACCGGTTTCTCCAGTCAAATTATCACCGACGTCCGCGATTGTGGAGCTTCCGCCGTCAGACCGCGTGCTGCTGGCACGACGAGATCGAGATTGCGGGCATGCGCGCCAGCGCGGATTTCGCGGCCGTGCCGCACGCGAACGCATTTGGAAGATTTTCATCGCGCTTCCTAGTTGGCGAAGAAGAACCAGCCGCAAGTCGTTTGCAATTGAGAATGGATCGCGGCGGCGTTGAGTGCAAAAAATGCCGATGACCAACGGACCAAGGGCGGAGCGTTGCTCTCGCCGCATCTTGATGGATCAGAGGCATGCAAAACCAACTGACGATCAGTGCTCCGAGCCCGCGCGTACAGACGCCGCCACGGGATATCAGTCGATGGCGCACGGAAGATTGGACCGCGGTGCTGCTCGGGTTTCTGGTGATTGCGACGGTGCTGGCGCTGTTCCAATGGAAAGTCGTTGACGCGCGCAACCTCGTGCCGACCTTCCGGTGGACGACCGACGGCCAGATCGCTTCGCTCACGCCCGGCTGGGTGCGCTCGCTCGATGCGATCGCGCAGGAGGCTGACGCGAAGGGGCAGCCGAACGTCGTCGCCTTGACGCAGGGCTTGCGCAAGGCGCTGGCGGGCGGCGAGCGCAAGGCGATTGAGGCAGCCGCCGCCAAGCTGGCGGCGCTCGGGAACCGGACGGTGGCGGGGGCGCTCGGCGCCGAGATCCGCGCCCACGCCGCCGCAGTCGCGGAAGCGCGCGTCTTCACGCGCGACAACCTGACAAAGGTGATCTACCTCGCGGTCGGCTTCTTGGTCGTGGCCTCGGCCGGCATGGCGTTCCTCGGTACGCGCATCGCGCCGTTCCTGCTCGCGCTGCCGGCGGTGTTCGGGCTGGCGTGGCTGGCGCGGCTGCTCGCCGGCAACGGGCTGTTCGTCGACTGGGGGATCGAGTACGTCATCTTCGCGCTCCTGCTCGGGCTCGCGATCAGCAACACGATCGGCGTCCCCAAATGGCTCAAACCGGGGGTGCAGACCGAATTCTTCATCAAGACCGGGTTGGTGATCTTGGGCGCCAGCCTGCTGTTCATGGAGGTGCTGCAGGCCGGCGCGCTCGGCATCGTGCAGGCGGTGCTGGTGGTCTTGGTGGTCTGGTACGCGTGCTTCTGGCTCGCCCGCAAGCTCGCGGTCGACGACGAGTTCGGCGCGATGCTGGCAACCGCCGTGTCGATCTGCGGCGTCTCCGCCGCGATCGCGGCCTGCGGCGCGATCCAGGGCGACAAGAGGAAGCTGTCCTACGTCACCTCGCTGGTACTGATTGTGGCATTGCCGATGATGATCGTCATGCCGTGGGTCGCCAAGACCGCTGGCATGGACGACCTGGTGGCGGGCGCGTGGCTCGGCGGCACGCTCGATACCAGCGCGTCGGTGGTGGCGGCGGGCGCGCTGATCAGCGACGCCGCGATGAAAACCGGCGTGATCGTCAAATTCTCGCAGAACGCCTTGATCGGCGTCGCGGCATTCATGCTGGCGATCTGGTGGACCTTCAAGGTCGGCGCCGCGAGCGGCGAGCGGGCGAGCGCCGCGGTGATCTGGCAGCGCTTCCCGAAATTCGTGCTCGGCTTCGTCGCCGCCTCCGCGCTGTTCTCGTTCGCGCTGCCCGCCGACGTCGTCGCCGGCACCAAAGGGGTGCTGACCGAGATCCGGACCTGGTGGTTCGCGTTGGCGTTCGTGTGCATCGGGCTCGAGACGCGCGTCGTCGCGCTCGCGACCACCGATCGGGGGCGGCCGGCGCTGGCGTTCCTGGGGGCGCAGGGCATCAACGTGTTGTGGACGCTGCTGCTGGCGTGGTTGCTGTTCGGCGGCGTGCTGTTCGCGCAGCCGGCGATCAACTGAGGCAAGTGCGCAGCGTTCGCCCCGTCCCGCTGAATGGCGAAGGGCGCCCTTGCGGGGCGCCCTTCGCAGGTGTGCGGTCGGTGTCTGTCGTGATCAGCCGGCCGGCGTGAACGCGTAACCGTTGCCGTCCTTGGCGATGGTGCCGACGTTGGGCAGGCCCCAGTGATAGCCGGCCACCATGGCCTTGTCGGCGACCGCGCGGTCGAACAGCTTCCTGCGCGTCTCGACCGCCTGATCCGGCACGTGGTCGAACGCCGCTTGCCAATCTGGATGCTTGGCGAACAGCGAGTAGATGTTGGTGGCGTCGGCGGTCGCCAGCAGCTGCTGGCCGCCGGAGCTGATCAGATGGGCGGTGTGACCCTGGGTGTGGCCGTGCGCCGGGATCGCACGAATGCCGGGCGCCACCTCGGCCTCGCCGTCGACCTGCTTGACATTTTTCCAGGTCGGCAACGTGGCCTGGATGCGTTGCGCGGCTCCCCGGCGCGGCTGCGCGATCGAGTCGAGCGGCTGCGTCCACCATTTGAGTTCGGCGGCGGAAACGACGATCTCGGCGTCCGGGAACGTCTGCGCATTGGTGTCCTTGGCCATCAGGCCCCAGATGTGGTCGCCGTGGAAGTGCGAGACCACGATCGTCTTGACGTCTTTGGGATCGAGACCGGCGGCCGCCATGCTCGCCGCCAGCTTGCCGGCCTTCGGCCCGCCTGCCTGCCCGCCGCCGGTGCCGGAATCGATCAGCACCAGCCGGCCGCCGGTGTTGACCGCAAGAACCGTGAACGGGATCGGAACGTAGGCGTCGGTCAGGCCGCCCGCCTTGAGCGCGGCCTTGGTCTGCTCGACGTTGACGCCTTTGATGAAGCTCTCGTCGTGGGGTTTTTCCCACACGCCATCGTAGAGCGCGATGACCTCGATATTTCCGACCTTGTATTTCTTGAACGCGGCGTCCGCAGGTGCGGTCTGCGCCTCGGCGGCGCCGATGAACGCGATCGGCTTGGCGAGCCCGAACGCCGCGCAGGCGCCGGCCGCGCTCAGCACGAGGTCGCGGCGTGAAATCTCGAACATTGGGTGTCCCTCCCGGGGTCCGTTGGCACTAGGGCCGGCAGATGTCTCCTGCCAGGCTGGGCGGAGGTTACTCCGGATCGGCCGCGGGACGGTGACGGGACCAGCGTTTCACGCGGATTTGATGGCGCGCCGCCATCCGGCCGGACCGGGCTCGGCGCGCTGAAAACCGCTACCGCGCGCCTTTGCTTCAGCGTGCCTATGCGACTTCCGCCATCAGATTGGCGTCGCGCGCGAGCAGCCAGCGGCCGCCGGTTTGCTTGCGCAGGATCGTCAGCGTGTAGCCGGCGCGCCGCATCGGCTTGCCGGCGGGCGGCGTCACCGTCAGGGTGAGATGATTGCGCAGGTACGCCCAGTCGCCCAGCACCTCGAGCTCAACGATGTCGCTCGTCCCCTCGATGCGGACGTCCTTCATGGCCTGCGCGGCGGCGGCGAACTCGCGCTTGCCGAACGGCGCGCGGCCCGGAACCATGAACACCGCGTCGTCGGTCATCAGGCCCAGCACCGTTTGCAGGTCGCCGGCCTGGCTGGCCGTCATCCAGTTCGCGACCAGGTCGCGGATGGCGCGTTCGTCATCGGTCATGCGGCCTCCTGGGATTCAGGCCGGGGAAGAATTGAAGGCTCGCCGCGAAGCGTCAATGCGGGCGCCAGCCGCCGATGGACAATTGCGCGCCGCCGCCGTGGTCCGCCGGACGCGAGTCGAATACGCCATTCCGGGCATTCGGTGGGTCGTCATCAGCGTCCGGCACGCGCCGTTTGGTCGGCGCCGCTCAGCGATTCCATGAAGGCGATGAGATCGCCCCGCTCCTGCTCGTTCAACTCGATGGGCATCATCAACGGCGAGCGGCTGGGACGATCGATGCCGCCCTTTTCGTAGAGCTTCAGGACCTCGCGCAGACTCGCCTCCGAGCCGTTGTGCATATAGGGCGGGCGCAGCGCCACCGAACGCAGCGTCGGCGTCTTGAAGGCGAATTGCATCGACGGGTCATTCTTGTCGACGCGAGCGCGGCCGGGGTCGGTGGTGGTCGTCCCGATGTCATGGAACTTGTCGTCGGTGAAACGCCACCCGCTGTGGCAGGCAAAGCAGTTGGCCTTGCCGTTGAACAGCACGAAGCCGCGTCTGGCCGAGTCCGAGATCGCCTGCGCATCGCCCTCGACCCAACGGTCGAACGGGGCGGTCCCGGGTTCCAGCGTGCGCTCGAACGCCGCGATCGCCTTGACGATCGAGTCGATGTTGATCGGTGCACCCGGCAGCGCGACCGCAAACTTCGCGACGTAAGCCGGATCCGATCGGAACCGCTCCTCGATGACCTCGACCTTAACCGGCGTCGAGGTTTCCCGCATCGACATCGAGCCGGTCGCGACCGAAGATTTGGCCTGCGCCTCCAGCGTCGGATTGCGGCCGTCCCATCCGAACGGCGCGTCGCCGGCGTAGCCGATCCCGACGAGCGGCTGCGACGCGCGCGAAGTGAGATTGCCGGAATCGTTGCGGGCGCGGGGACCGGTCATGCCCCAACCAAGCTCGGCAAAATGGCAGTTTGCGCACGCGGTCTTGCCCGAGGCGGAGAGCTGCGGGGCAAAGAACAGGTCACGCCCGAGCTCGACCAGCGCCTGGTTTTCGATCGGCGGCGGAGCCGGACGGCGGTACTCGCGCTGCATCGCCGCGATCTGCGCTGGCGATAGGTCCGGCGCCTGGGCCGACGCGAGGCCGCCGCTCGCCAGCAGGCCAAGCGCGGCAGACGTCAGGAACATGAAGGTGCGAGACATATGGCGCATCCGGACCTCCCGTCGTTGAGCGCATCGTTGGGCCGCGTCGAGGCAATTCCTGGCAGTTCGCTTCACATCCGACTATCCGGCAATCGCACGGTTCACTGCGGCGTGGCCGGCTCGACGCCCATCGCTTTGAGCACCGGCGCCGCTGCCGGCGCGCTCAGGAAGCGCACGAGCGCGCGCGCCGCCTCCGGCTCCTGGGCGGCGGCGCCGACCGCCGCCGCGAAGCCGATCGAGGTCTGCAGCTCGGCCGGGATCGGCCCGACCAGCTCGACCCCGGGCACGCCGACCATGCGCGAGGCCACCACGACGACGAGATCCGCTTCGCCGCGCGCCACCACCTCGACGGTATCCTCCGCCGGCATGGGGCGCAGCTTCGGCCGCGTCTCGGCCGCGATGCCGAGGCGATCGAGCAGGCTGACGAAGAAGACGCCGCTCGCGCCCTCGCCCGGGTAGGCAATGGAACGGGCGCCGAGGAGCGTATCCCGAAAGGCCTCGACCGAGCCGACGTCGGGGCGCGGCATGCCTGCACGGATGCCGATGCCCAATCCGGCGCGGCCGATGTCGGCGCGGGTGCCGGCGTCGATCCGGCCCTGGCGGATGAGCTCGTCGAGCACCGGCGGATTGAGCACGACGGCATCGAAGGCTTCGCCGGCCTCGATCTTGCGCTTCAACGCGGCGTTGACCTCGAAGTGGATGGCGACGCGATGGCCGCTGGCACGCTCGAACTGTGCGGCAAGCTCGCGCACCGCCGCGCGCGCCCCGTTGCCGCTCAGGACCTTGATCTCGGCCGCCTGGGTTCCGGTCAGCGGCAGGGTCAGCGCGGCCGCAAGGGCGATCGACACCAAAACCTGCATGCCATCAGCTCCTGCCTCGGAAGTGGAGAGAGAGGATATCATCGGGCCGGCCACAACGTGTAGCATGGCGCCGGCGTGTTCGAACGGGCGCTCGGAGGAATGCCACCATGGTTGGAATCGGGCGGCGAAGTTTCTTGCAGGGCGCGGCGGCTGCATCCGCGCTCACCGGCGGACGCTTCGTCGATACCGCGCTCGCGCAAACCGAGCCGTGGCCGGCGCGCCCGATCAAATTCATCGTCCCGCTCGCGGCCGGCGGTGGCCTCGATTTCGTCGCCCGCATCGTCGGCGACTATCTCACCCGCGAGCTCGGGCAGCAGATCTATGTCGAGAACCGCACCGGCGCCGGCGGCACCATCGGGATCGACGCCGCCATCAAGAGCCCGCCGGACGGCTATTCGCTGCTGGTCACCAACGACAACGTCGCGAGCGCGCCCTACGTGCTGGCGCTCAACCTCGACTACCTCAAGGATTTGATGCCGGTGGTCGAGCTCGGCCGCCAGCCGCAGTCGATCGCGGTGCATCCCACCCTCGGTGTCGCCTCGCTCGACGAGCTCGTCGCGATGGCGAAGCGCACGCCCAACATGGGGGTCGCGACCTCCGGCGTCGGCACGAACCAGCATGTGCTGCTCGAATGGTTTTCGCGCGAGGCCGGCGTCAAGTTCGACCACGTTCCCTATCGGGGCGCCGGCCAGGCCATCAACGACCTGGTCGCCGGCCATGTGAAGATCGGCTTCCTGGGACCGACCGCGGTGCTGCCGCACTACAAGGCCGGCGGCTTGCGCATGCTGGCGCAAACGGGCCAGCGGCGCGGGCGCACGATGCCGGAGGTCCCCACGCTGCAGGAGCTCGGCCTTCAGGTCGCGCTCGAATCCTGGTACGCGGTGTTCGCACCGCTCGGCACGCCGCGGGAGGTGGTCGCGCGGCTCAACGCCGCCATCAACAAGAGCCTGGCCGACGCCGAAACGCAGGAAAGGTTCGGCAAGGGCGCGACCGAGCCCACCGGCGGCACACCTGAGGAGCTCGCCCGCTACGCGCGCGAAGACGCCGACAAATATGCGCGGCTGGTGCGGGAGCTCAACATCCGCACCAGATAGGCGCGTCCGCAAGCGCGCGCTTTCGCAGCGCCGTCGGATCTTCCGACAGGCCGATTTCGCTCCCGCTTGAATTAGCGATAGCCTCGTCGCAGGCGCAAGGTGTCAAAGCGGGGGGCACGCCATGATCACGCGTCGTCGGCTGCTGACAAGCTCCGCCATGGCGGCGTTTGCCCCCGGGCTGCTGCCGCGCACGGCCGGCGCGCAGGGGACCGCGTCGCCGTGGCCGACGCGCTTCGTGCGGCTGATCGTACCGTTCCCGCCCGGCGGCGGCACCGACGCGGTCGCGCGCATTCTCACCCACCGTCTGTCCGAGATGTGGGGCCAGCAGGTCGTGATCGAGAACCGCGGCGGGGCCGGCAGCAACATCGGCAACGAGGCGGCCGCGCGCGCCGAGCCTGACGGTTACACCATCCTGTTCGCCACCGTGGCGCTCGCCATCAACCGCTACATGTATGCGTCGCTGCCCTACGACCCGATCGCGGATTTCGCGCCGATCACCGTGCTCTGCGACTATCCGAACGTGATGGTAGTGCCGAACACCTCCCCGGCGCGCTCGGTGACGGAGTTCATCGCGCTCGCCAAAGCCAAGCCCGGGATGACGTTCGGCTCCTCCGGCGTCGGCACGACGCCGCACCTCTCGGGCGAGCTGTTCAAGCGCATGGCCGGGCTCGAGATGATGCACGTGCCTTATCGCGGCGCGGGGCCGGCGCTCAACGACCTCATTCCGGGCCGGATCGACATGATGTTCAACACCATCGGAGCCACCCTGACGCAGGTGCGCGGCGGGCACATCCGCGCGCTCGCGGTGACCTCGGCCGAGCGCTTCCATACCGCGCCCGAGCTGCCGACGGTCGCGGAGTCCGGCGTGCCGGGTTTCGACGTCACCGGCTGGTACGCGCTCGCTGCGCCGGCGCGCACGCCGGTCGAGATCGTGCGCCGGATCGGCACCGACACGCTCTCGGCCCTGCGCGAGCCGGCGGTGAAGAAACGGCTCGAGGATCTCGGCGTTCGGGTCATCGGCTCGAGCCCAGCCGCGATGGCGGATCTGATCGGCGCTGAGATGCGCAAGTGGGAGCCGATCATCAAGGCGGCGGGGATCGCGCCGACCTAGTCCCGGCACGCATTGCACTTCGCTCCATCCGGATTACGCTAGGGGCGCGTTCAGTCAGGGAGGACGGCGCAATGGCGACAGCCGCGAACGCAATGGCTCGGCTGGCGATGGTGGTCGCGACCTTGGTGCTGACGTGCACCGCGACCCACGCCCAGGATCATTATCCCTCCAAACCGGTGCGCATCGTGGTCTCGTTCGCGGCCGGCGGCCCGACCGACATCGTCGCGCGCGTCATGGGCGCCAAGATGGGTGACCTCCTGGGCCAGCAGTTCGTCGTCGAGAACAAGGCGGGGGCGGGCGGCAACACCGGCGCGGACATGGCGGCCAAGTCGGCGCCGGACGGCTACACGCTGCTGATGGCGACGGTGTCGACCCACGCCATCAATCCCGGCCTCTACAGCAAGATGCCGTACGACCCCGTGCGTGATTTCACGCCGGTCGGGCAGGTCGGCGTGACGCCGACCCTGTTGGCGGTGCATCCCTCGCTTGCCGCGACCGACGTCGCGAGCCTCATCGCCCTGGTGAAAGCCAATCCGGGCCACTACGCCTACGGCTCGTCCGGCGTTGGCTCGATCCTCCATCTCTGCGGCGAGCAGTTCAAGGCGGGTGCGGGCGGCCTCGACATCGTGCACGTGCCCTACCGCGGCTCGGCCCCGATGATGGCCGATCTGGTCGGCGGGCAGATCTCCATGGCTTTCGACGCGACCCCGAGCGCCGGCCCGCAGGTTGAGACCGGCGCGATCCGCGCGCTCGGCGCGGGCATGGCGGAGCGCATGCGCACGATGCCGGACTTGCCGACGCTGCAGGAGCAGGGGATCAAGGGCTTCGAGTGCTACACTTGGAACGCGATCCTGGCGCCGGCCGGCACGCCGGCACCGATCGTGGAGCGGCTCAGCGCTGCGATGCAGAAGGCCATGAGCGACCCCGCCGTGATCAAGCGCCTGCAGGAGGTCGGCATCGATCCGACGCCGGGCCGTGGCCCCAAGGAGACCGCCGACTTCATCAAGGCGGAGCTCGCCAAATGGGCCCCGATCATCAAGGCGTCGGGTGCTGTTGTGAATTGAACGGTACGGCGGGTTGTGGGAGGCAGAATATTTTGTAGCACCCGCTGAAACGAGGTGAGATCGGGTGCAACACGAAAATGCACGTCATTGTTGACGTTTTTCACTTTTGCGGCGGCGACGGCCCTATTCAACCTTGATGCCCGCGAACTTGATCACCTTCGCCCACTTTTCGGTGGCCTCCGAGATGATCACTCCGAATTCCGCAGGCGAGCCCCCAAGCGGTGTCCCGCCAAGCTCGGTGATCCGTGCCCTGATCTTGGTATCAGCCACGCCGGCATTGAGCTCCTTGTTGAGCATACCGATGATTTCGGCCGGAGTGTTCCTGGGCACGCCGATGCCCGCAAAACCGCTAGCCTCATAACCAGGAACGACGTCTCCCACCGTCGGAACGTCCGGCAATACGTCCAATCGGGCCGTAGTCGTCACCGCAAGGGCACGCAGCTTGCCGCTCTTGATGTGTTCGATCGCTTCCGAAACCGGACAGAAAATCACCTGCAGGTGGCCGCCGACCAGATCGGTGGTCGCGGGCGCGCCGCCCCTTATACGGGATGTGGATCAGATTCACCCCGGTCATCATCTTGAAGAGTTCGCAAGCAATGTTTTGCGGCGTGCCGGGGCCGGCCGACCCGTAGTTGACCTTGCCCGGGTTGGCCTTGGCATAGGCGATGAACTCGGGGATCGTCGTGGCCGGGACCGACGGATGCACCACGACCACGTATGCCAGCCGCGCGACGCAGATAACCGGCGCGATGTCCCGGATGAAGTCGAAACTGAGATTGGTGTAGAGCACGGCATTGATCGCATGCGGGGTCACGATTTGCAGCAGTGTGTAGCCGTCCGCGGGCGCTTTCGCGGCCGCCTCGGTGCCGATGTTGCCGCTGGCGCCGGCGCGGTTCTCGACGACGAATTGCTGGCCGAGGCGTTCCGACAGCCATTGACCCATCAGCCGCGCCTGGATGTCGGTCGCCCCGCCGGCCGGAAAGCCGACGATGATGCGCACCGGCCGCGACGGATAGGCTTGCGCCCGCGCCATGCGGGACACGGCGGGCAACGCGGCCGCACCCGCGGCCAGATGCAGGAATGTGCGGCGGCCAAGTTTCATGGTGCTCCCTCCAGAGTCTGCGCTGCGTCGCGGACGTGCGGGAACAGACTATGCCCGTTTTGCAAGGACGTGGAAGCCGCAATGGCGCTTCTTGGCCCATCGCGACGCAATGGCATATCCGCTTCTACGTCAGCTCATGAGGGGTAAACCGGACGAGATATGCTCAGTCTGCACCTTGTCGATTTTGACCCCTGGCGGACATTGAGCGTCTGGCCAGGTGAGCTGCGCCATCACGGTTACCCGAGCAAATCACCTTGGCTCCTGGCATCAAAAACGGGTAGCGCGCCAGGACGAGATATCGCTGATGATTTCGCGCTCGGTTGCATCGCACCAACAGCGACCCGCGTATTGCGATGCTACGACATCCTCCACACGCACGCGGGTCCAAAATGCCGGCGCGAAGGCTGTCCGGATGCGGGTCAAGGCCGATGTTATGCGGGCCAGAGCCGGGGCGAAGCGGCGTGAGGCGAATGCGCGAATGCAAGCTCCGCGATGGTCCCCGACCGCGTCGGCAAGCGTTACCGTTCCCGTTGGCATATCACACGCCGGACAATCGAGCGGCCCCTGCTCGGCAGCCTTTGCGCGGACCTGATTGCAGTCAGAATTGCTGGCGGGCAGAAAGGGCCGGCTGGCTCTCAGTGTTTGAAACGCCTGCATCATCAACCCCCGGGGCTTCAGGCTTGCTGTGAAGCAACCGGCACGATCCTCTGCCCAACTCGGCCGAAAGTCGTAAAATCGGTCTGAAGAAGATCGAAAATGTTTCCAAATCCGAGATAATCCTGTCGTGACGGCCTTCTATCAATTTGGTCCCTACCGCCTGGATGCAAAGGCGGGAATTCTGTTCCGCGGCTCCGCGCCGACGGCCTTGGGTCAACGCGCGGTTGCTCTGCTTCAGGCGTTGGTGAGCCGGCCAGGGATCCCGGTTTCCAAGGATGCGCTCATTGAAGCTGCGTGGCCCGGATTGGCCGTGGAAGACAGCAATCTCACGGTCCAGATCGCAGCGCTGAGGCGGCTATTCGAGCAAGAAACCGGCGGACAGCGTTGGATCGAGACGTTGCCGCGCCGAGGATATCGGTACGTGGGTCCGGACGTCATGACCGAGGAGGAGAAAGGCCCACGCACCGCCGCCGCCATGGCAACTGCGACCTTGGCGCTTCCCGACAAACCCTCAATTGCTGTTCTGCCCTTTGACAATCTCAGTGGCGAAATCAGTCAAGAGTATTTCGCAGACGGGATGGCGGAGGACATCATCACAGCGTTGTCGCGGTTTCGCTGGTTTTTTGTGATCGCGCGCAATTCCAGCTTTACCTACAAGAATCGCAAAGTTGACGTTCGTCAGATTGGCCACGAATTGGGCGTGCGCTACGTGCTCGAGGGCAGCGTCCGCAAGAGTCGTAGTCGACTGCGCATTTCGGTGCAGCTCGTTGAAGCTGCGACGGCCAACCACTTGTGGGCCGAGAAGTACGATGGGGCCGTCGAAGATGTTTTTGACTTGCAGGACCAAATTGCAGAAGGTGTCGTCGGCGCAATAGAACCCTCGATCCGACGGGCGGAGATCGAGAGAGCGCGGCGCAAACGACCGGAAAATCTCGACGCCTACGATTTCTACCTCCGGGCCCTCCCGCATGCCTGGGCCTTTTCGCCGGATGAAAATGCGAAAGCTCTCCCGCTCATCGACGAAGCGTTACGGCTCGATTCCGGGTACGCGCCAGCTCATGGCCTTGCAGCTTTTTGTCATCTGCGCGGCTTCGCGTGGGGCGATGTAAAGGATGGCGACAAAGCCACAGCTGTCCGACATGCGCGAACCGTCCTGTCAACCGACACTGACGATGCCATGGGCCTTGCATTCTGTGGCCTCGTGGTCGGTTTTCTGGAGCGCGATTTCGACATTGCATGCAGCGCCATTGAGAAGGCGCTTGCGCTGAATCCGAACTCCGCCCAGGCGTTTGGGCTAGGAGCTGCCGTCTACTCGTTGGTCGGCCGTTTCGATACGGTCATCGACTATGCGCAGCGCTCGATCCGTCTCAGTCCGTTTGATCCATTGCGCTACGTAGCCTTGAATGCTCTGGGTCGAGCGTACGCGCTCACCGACCGTCACGAACAGGCAATCGAAGCGGCGCAACGGGCAATTCAGGCCAACCCACGATTTGCTCCTGCCTATGTGTGGCTTGTGATCGGTCATGTTCGTCTTGGTCAAATAGCGCAGGCACAGGAGGCAAGGCGGCGGTTGTTGCAGGTAGACTCCAATTTCCGCTTTGCGCAGTGGGTGGGTTTTGTCAGCGCATCCAGCGAGCAACATCGGGAGGCCATTGCGCTGCCACTGCGCGAAGCCGGCGTGCCGGAGTAGTGGGGTCGTCCGCGAGATTTGGGTGAGGCCAATGTCGGCTCCTGTGAAGGGTTTCGGACGGTGGGCCGGGAGACCGGCAAGGAGTAAGAGGTGAAAGTCCTCTGCAGTGCCGACGCCGTCATCCGGACGGAAGGCAACACGGACTGGGCACGATAGACGTGAGCGCCCGCCCGGCCCGGCGTGGTCGAAGACCCTGGCATGTGCGGACGCTCCTTGCCCGGGAACCGGGAGATCCCACGTCTGGCCGCCACCTGTGGGCGGTCCGCATCGGGAAGGCGAGGAGCCGTAGCCGATGATGCACGAACGCGGGAAGTCGGACTCCGTCGTAGGAGCTGAGAAGCCGGCGAACAAGGCGGAGCAATCCGCTGGGCGACAAGCGGACACCAAGCGCCCCGGCCGAGCTTCACGATTTATGAGTACACGACCTAGCAAGCCTTCGTTACGCTCGGTAGTTTCGGCATTCCCCACAACTTGGCGATCGGCAGCATGGGGGCCTCTCTCTACGAGCCAATTAATGTCTACAAGCCACTCGCGGCGGACATCGGCATCGTCGATGGCCCATTAGAATATTTGACTGTGAGCGGAATCAGGCTGCCGCTTCCGTTCACGACCCGAATGACGGTGGTGCGGCTCTCAAACGGCGACCTCTTCCTTCATTCGCCGATAAAGTTTGACGAGGGACTGGCCAAGGAACTGCATGGGCTGGGCAGGATTCGCCATCTCGTGTCGCCCAATCAATTTCACTATGCGCACATCGGGGAATGGGCGCGAGCGTTTCCTGAAACGATCTCGTGGGCATCCCCAGGTGTGCGCCGCCGGGCACGGGCACGGCATGTAGATATCGACTTCACGAAAGACCTCGACGCCGGTGCGCCCGAAGAATGGCGTCGAGAGATCGACCAACTGCTCTTTCCCGGCGGCTATTTCAAGGAGTTCATTTTCTTTCACAAGACGTCGCGGACGCTGATACTCACCGATGCGATCATCAACATCGAACTGGACAAGATCTCCGAGCCGTGGCGGACGGCGACCAGGCTCGCCGGGATGTACCATCCCCATGGCCAAGTATTCTTCGGCATGCGGCTGCCGCTGCTTCTTCAGCGACGAAAAGCGAAGGCGGCGATCGGAACGATTCACTCATGGCGGCCGCAGCGAATTGTGCTCAGCCATGGCCGCTGCTTTGATGCGGATGCTGAGAATGTCATCCGAAGAATATTCGGAGCGCCTTCCGATGGAGATAATTTGCCTGGGGGCGCCTGAAGCGGGTCTACGCTTGCCGAAACTTTCCCCAAGCGCGCTCGGTCACGAACCAGATCAACCCGCTTCCGCCAAGTGCGACGATGCCAAGGATAACCCAGCCGTAGATGTCGATCGGCAGGATGCCGACGCCAGCGACGAATACGGGCGGAATCATCGCGAGATAGTAGGGGCCGGTGTACCGGCAGTGCGTGCGTCCGCAGCGGCGCGAATTGAGGATGCACGCAATTCCCATCCACGCGAGCGCGGCAACCCACACGGCCGCGCGCACGGGCACTGGCGCGATCAGCGTGGCGACCATTGCGCCCTTCGGGAGCCACCAAGCAATTGCGCTGGTGCGCGTGCTCGCCAACCAGTCGGCGGCTTGCGGAGCCGGCGTACAGCACGCACCGCCTTCTCCCGCCCTCGCGGCCTGGATCGGCGGACACGGCACTGACCCGTAGGAGCAGAACACGCAACAGTCGCCGGCCTTGGGCTTCAACCGGGCCCCGCAGCCCTTGCAGTCATAGAAAAACTGGCAGGCGTCTGTCGGCATCGTTTCGGTCGCCTGGTGGCCGCAGTGAGGGCAGGTGAGGGTCGATTCAGCCACCAGACTGTCCTTAATTTCGGGTCGATTTCCAATTCGTGACTTGGCCAAGGAAGCGCTTAAGACTACTGCACGACGGCGGCCGGGGCCACGCATGACCTGCATCATCTCTGGCGCCCAGCCCAATACTCTGCCGCGTGCGTGTACGGCCGCATTGTGAACGCGATTGTCGCAGTGCGTTAGGCTCCTGATGCCCCAACTGCCGCTCCGTGGCATCCGGTGGCGCTGGATCGAGCTTTCCCTCTCGAGATGCTCGCACAATAGCCGCATGTTGCGTCGGTCGGCGCGAAAGAGCACATCGAGCGCATCGCCGGCGAGCGGCACCGCGCCTACCATGCCGTCGGTAGCCACATTGGCGATCATGCGCAGGATCAAGTGGCGAGGGACCCCCGGCTGGTGCGCCTCGCAGACAATCCAGACGGACAGCGCCGTGGTGATGCGTCGCCAATGCCGGCCGATGACCGCATCAGCGCCGAAGCGGATGTTAGTGCCGGGGATGAGGATCGCGGTGTCGAGCAGCCGCGTCAGCCGATCGAGTCGCTCGATGCGAGCACGCCGCGACAGCAGTCAGTTCGCGGGTACCGGGGGCGAAGCGCATTGCGCTTGACGCGGCGTATATGGATCTCAGCACAAAAAAGCGCAATCCGAACGATTCGGATTACGCTCTGAAATTCCAACCTGGAATGCTCAGGCTTGCGCGCGGCGTCCTCGGCTCATCCCATTCGACAGCAGACGCTTCGTCCGCCAAACGCGACTTACATCTTCTTCTTGGCCTTCTTCGACTTCTTGGCCTTCTTGTAGCCACCGCCGCGCGCCTCATTGATGGCGCGGGTCCTATTGTACTGCGCGACTTGAATCTGCTCCGAACGGTCGCTGCGCACGTCGGTCGAGCCGGAAATCGTCGGCGCCGCCGACGCCGAAAAAGTGAGCGCGCCCAGGCCGAGCGCGGTGAGTACTGCAATGCGGCTGATCATGGTGCTGCCTCTTCGCGTCCGCCCCCGGGTTTGGACGGCGCCCTTCCAGGCTGCTGTCCCAGGCGGCATAACATCATTCGTGCGATGAACCGGGGATGAACAATACATGCGGGCGTTGAACGTGGCCAACCCATCCAGTCCTCGGTTTTTCCGGTGTCGATCGGCATGGTCGTGAGGCTGGGCCGGCCGCCCTTATGGGGAATGCCTAAGTGGCGGGTGCGTTTCCGGTGGGCCCACAAAGTACTCGGCCACTGTGACGCCTGCGTCTAGTTAATTGGCACAAATGTGCGGTCAGCACCAAAGGGTGGACCAAGCAGCAGGCTCAAGACGTAGTGCTGCAATACCTGGTGCAGCATCCCCAGGCACGACATTTCAGCACCTGGTCGTTAGGAGCCAATGCGCTTGATGCCGCGCTCGGGTGCTGATCTGACGAGAATGGCAAGTTCAACTGGTGCGAAAATCCAGCTGACCAATAGCAGCTTAGTCAAGCTCGGCTATGGTGCCGGCATCGGCCGTGGTTTGGCCGGTTTCGAGTTTCTGAAGTCGTCGGCCTATAGACGTCGACTCCACAGGCGTCGGCCCAGTCCGCCACCAGCGTGCGTTCCCCAAGTCAACGCTGAATTCGCGTCATTCCGGCAACCCGGCTTTTCTCAGACCTTCTGTCCACCGAGCAAAGTCCTCGGCCCGGCGCCACGGGATCTACTCCTTGAGATTGGACACCCGCAGCGTGGGATCGTGTTCTCGCAGCCGCTGCATTGCGCAGCGCGCTTCCTCCATTCGATCGGCGTGCGCATAGCTTGCCGCCGTGATGCTGATCGCGGGCAGGAAACTGGGCAGAGCCCTCAGTGCGATCTCCGCCCACCGCGAAGCATCGTCAATGCGGCCTGCGGCAAAGTGGGCAAATGCCAACCCGATCTGCATCCGAAACATCTCTGGATCGAGGGGACTCAAACGGACGGCGTGCGCCAAGTGCTCGCTCGCAACCTCCGGCTCGCCGCGAAACGCCCTCAGCGTACCGCCGAGGTACCAAGCAGTTGCCAGGTTTGGATTGAGCGCTAGCGCGCGGTCGATGAACGCGATGCCGGCGTCGAGATCACCGGCGAGATGGGCGAGCGAGTGCCCACCCCTCGTAAGGGCGACCGCGTCATCCTCGCCCAATTCCACTGCCCGACGAGCCAATCGCGCGCCCTCGGCAATCTCGTATGCGCGATCGGCCATCCAGCCATTGATTTTGCGCCAGAAATAGCACTGCGCGGCCATCCCGCACGCAGATGCGAAATCCGGATCGATGTCGATCGCCCGGTAAAACAGGGGCAGCGCCTGGTCGAAAGCTTCCCTGGTTCGTCGGTGGAAGCTCGCCATCCCACGCAGAAAAAAATCGTAGGCGTCAAGACTCTCGGTTGGTTTGTGTTTGGCGCGCTCGATCTCCGCCTGCTCCAGCCTCCGCGCGATTGCACCGACCACGCTCGTCGCCACCTGATCCTGCATATCGAAGATATCATCGAGGGTGCCGCCGAACCGATCCGCCCAAATGTGCACGCCCGTCGAGGCGTCGATCAGCTGTGTCGTGATGCGCACGCGGCGCTCCGCCTTGCGCACGCTGCCTTCGAGCACATAGCGGACGCCCAGTTCGCGGCCGACCTGTTTCACATTCACTGCGCGACCCTTGTAGGTGAAACTCGAATTGCGTGCGATCACGAACAGCCAGCGCATGCCGACAGGGCTGTAGTGATGTCCTCAACCATGCCATCGGCAAAATACTCTTGCTCGGGATCGCCGCTCAGGTTCTGGAATGGCAGGACGGCGATCGAGGGCTTATCGGGGAGCGGCAGCGCCTGCGCGTCTTTCGATTCATGGTCCCCCATGGCGGCCGAAATTTGTGCCTTTGGCGCTTGCTCTTCTCTCACTTCGCCAACAAATCGAAACCCCTTGCGCGGGACAGTGCGGATCAGGTTCTGACCTTCTCCGGAATCGCCGACCGCCTTGCGCACCGCATTGATGTGCGTCGTCAGAGTTGACTCCGATACTGTCCGCCCGACCCAGACGGCTTCGAACAGATCATCCTTGCTGACGACACGCTCGCGGTGCTTGACCAGATAGACCAGCAGATCGAAGACTTGCGGGCCGACGGGAATCAACTCGGCCCCGCGCCGCAGTTCGCGCCGAGCGACGTCAAGGGCAAAATCGCCAAACCGGAACAGCATGCCCGCGTCCGTGGGTGACCTGTCTTGGGGCCGCCCCTGAGGTTTTCTGGACCAAGAATGAAGCAAATTCCAATGGAAATTTAGGCTCGCCACAAAGTCATTCGGCCGCTCTCCCGGCATTCTTCCCTGGCTTCGATCGCCATGGTCGCGATCGGCATGACAGGGAGGATGCCATGCACAAGTTGCCAATCTGCGCCGCGGTCCTGGTCCTTGGAGCCGGCTCCGTCAATGCACAGCCGCATGCGATCGAAGTGAAAGGGTTTGCGCTGAAGCCCGTCGCGCAGCAGGTGCTCTCCGGGTATCTGACGGAGCTGAACGGCAGATACAAGATGACGGTCGCCGAGTTCACCTTTGCACCAGGAGGGCATGTTGGGCCCCACCACCACGCCGGCCCTGGCTTCCGCTGCGTCTTGTCCGGTGAGGTGACGAACGTCGAGCTCGACAAGACGACGATATACAGGGCGGGCGAATGCTATTGGGAATCAGGCGATATCAGTCACACTCCCCGCAACGATGGGGACAAGCCGGCCGTGGGGTTGGTGATCGAGCTTCTGCCCGCTTCATTCGCCGGAAAGTCACTGCTGCCCGTTCCGAAGTAAGGCGAAGGTGCGGGCATGATCCATTTAGAGCTTGCTGCCTGAATACGCCGCCTCCTCTCCGATAGCTGACTGGCGGCCACGGCGCGAGCGTGCCCGTCGGCGGGCTCCACGCGGGCTTCCACGTGGGCATTTTCGGCATAGGTGGCGGCGGCATGGCGAGCCTTTCCCGTTCGCCGAGCCGGACAGACCGCCCGTCGATCATGATGGGGAGTGTCGCTTGAGATCGAAGAGCTTCACCGCGCGGACTTTTCGAACCACGGGCGTGGCAGCGCGTGGCCGCGCTCCTGCTCGACGCGGCCGAGCGGAACGGGTCCATCGACGCCGTGCGCCGGCAGGTGATCGTCGCGCTCGTGATGGACGGCAAGCTCGACGTGGCGGCGACCGTGCCGGCGGGTTGAAGCGGCGAACCGGCGGACTGATCCAGATTCAGAGCGCCCGAAATGCCCCACTTGCGGGCTCGATGGCAATCGCGCATTCCCCGCGACGGTCCATCGTCCCCCTAGCCTCTCGGCGGGCCGTCGTCTTTGGCCTCGCGCGTCACTGGGAAGTGGGCGGGCCTCCGGCCGGAATACACGCGCACGAGGAGGTAATCATAATCTCCGGCTCGGAGGCCCTCAAAGCCGGGGGGCTTTGTGCCGTAACGCTGCTCCGATAAATCTAACGGCAGATTAAGAATGAAGGTAAACGGGCCGCGAGTTTGAGCCCCCTCTCAAGCTCGGCGGCGCGATCCCGGCACGCCGCTGAGCAAAGCGGGTGTGCGGAATATTTCGCCCTGGGCTTGCCGCGCGGCGAGGCTCACCGCGCCGTCGCCGGTCTCGCAGTCGCGCAGCAGAGCGGCGACGCGATGCGGAAAACGGCTGCGGTCCTCAAGCGGTAGCCGGCTTGAGCGCATCGCATCACCGCAAGTCGCGATGAGCCGCCGCGCTGCGGCCGCCCATCGCGAAAATGTTGAGCGCGGAGCAATGGAGGAAAGCGATGGCGGAGAGACCGCCGAACAAGCGCAATACGCTTTCAATCGTGCCATCATGCAGCTTCACGGCAACGATCCCACAATGCGGGCCTGAAGCTAGCCGTTGAGTCATTGGCGAAGGATTGGGCCGTCTCGCTGTAGGCCCCTGCGCGCTACGTACCTCATGCTCGAAGACCTTGAGCGCTCGCGCGCACCTCCGGGGCACGGGACTGCGCCGCATCCTCCCACTCCCGACAAGGCGTTCGAACCGCCCACAGGCCGTAGAGGGTGGGGACCATAGACCAAGCGCAGCTCGCGTCCTGGGGCACATTATCCTGCAATGTCAATGTTGGCGTGCCTTGGTCGCGTCACTGGTCGCGGCCGAGCACCTTTTCCGCTCCAGTAGGCAGTCCCCCTTCTAGGGGGACTACTGGAGCAAAGGGTGCTAGTTGAATCGCGATCAAACAAAGAGAGGGGTACCGCATGCCCATAAAGCACGTCAAAACAGAGATTACCGGAGGGCAAGGTCGTGAGGCCTTCATCTGGATGCGTCTTGCAGACAGCAAGGAAACAGAGCCGACGACATGGGCGGAACTGAAAATACCGATCGTATCCTTGTCGCCTACAGAGCGCGACCGCGCCGCTGAGGTGCCTGGCCATCCTCAAAGGCCCTTTCAGATAGCAGCGCTCAGGCATGTCCGAGATGCGTTGGCCGTCGAAATCGAGCGCTTATCAACGGGAAGGGATTAGTAATACGCGGGGACTGCTGGAGCAGAGTGCTGGGAGGAGCGCCACGGTGTTGCGTTGCTCCTAGGGCTCGCTCCTGTTCGCGCTCGCGCCGCGCTTGCTGCCATTGAATGTGCGCCCAATCTTGTTCTTCGCCCTTCGCGAGCAGCTCGTAGGCTCGGGCGATCGGGTCGACGTCATCGTCCATGCGGTCACCACGATGCGTCTGCGACGAACGCGACCATGCCGGCTTTGCGCATTGCCCGAGCCGCATCAGTTTTCAAGTCGCTCGGAAGCGGAAACGGGCGAGAGGTCGAGGCGGGCGCAAGGTCCATGGCGGCGTCATCCGACGGCGGCGCGCGTCAGGAATGAAGGGGGAGGAAACCTGTCGCCCGCCGATCGTCACCAATGCCGCCACGATACCCGCGGCCCGCGATCGCACGACGTGGCGCGTAACGGATCATCCTTAACCTTAACGAAGGGTAGTTGTTGTGCAGATACGCTAAATCGGCCAAAGAAGGTCGGTCAGACGCGGCACTTGAGGAAAGCCATGGAAGGGCTAATCGCTTTGACCGACGCCGAGCTTGCTGCTGTTGCGGGCGGGGAGTCGCTGTCTGTCTATATCTTCAACGAAAGTTTCAACAACGTCACCGACAGCTTATTGATCTTTGGCAGCGAGCTGCTCAACAGTTTGAACACCAATAGCTATAACACCGACAGTTTCAACATCGGCGCCTACAACACTGGTTGGAGCTATTTAAGCGGCCATTCGATGGCCTGATAGCGCTTATTCCCACACCTGGGAATATCGCCGAGCCGCCGCCTATCACGCGCGCTCGCGCCACGCCGCCGCCCAATCGGCCAGTAGTCGCTCGACCGCGTGCTCGATCGCCGATCATCGGCGGCGTCCGGCGCAAGTGCACCGCTGCGGCAACAGAGGTCCCAATACGCCGCGCTGCCCTCGGTGATCTCGTCGCGATAGCGCGAATTCGGCCACTGATTCGGACGCACCGCTCGGTTCGTTACATTCGCCGCCCGCCACGTCGGCCCATCGGTCGAAATCCCGTGGTCAACTTTCGTCGAACCTGGCGGCACCATACCCCAACCGCCGGCGACTACGCCTTTACCCAAAAAATTCGCGTCTGATCGTGGCCGCCGGCCTATCTGGATTTTTGAACACTCCGCCCCCCTCCCGCGATTGGGCCCAAGGCCGCGATCGACCTCGGCGAGCGCGCGGCCGAGCCGCCAGCGCGCGCGCGCATCACGAGCCATCCCTCGCGCTCGAAATCGCGAAGGCGGCCCCATAGCCGCAACGCATCGTGCGCCGCTCGTCTGTGATCCAATTCACAAATGACGGTCTCTTCGGCCAACTATTTTGTGATGCAACTCACAGATGTTTTCCGCAACGAATGCCAAAGTGCAACTCAGGGACGATCACTTGTGAGCGGACCCCAGAACAGCGGAGAGCATCATGCGCATCCATTGGACGATAATGGCACTCGTTGCCATGCCGATCGCGATCGGCTCTGCCACCCCGGCATCAGCCTTCTCGATCGGAAATCCCCTTAAGAGCGTCAGCAAGGCCGTGACCAAGACCGCGAAGGACGTCGGTCGTGGGGTGAGCAAGACGGTCAAGAGCGTCGACCGTGCCGCCGGCAGCGCCGCGAAGGACGTCGGCCGTGCCGCCAGCAAGACCGCCAAGAGTGTCGGCGGTGCCGCGACCGATGCGGGCCGTACGGTCGGCAAGTATGCCCCCAAAGTCATCAACACCACCGGCACCGTGGTCTCGAAAGCCTACGACAAGGCCGGCGACGCGATCGGACAGGTTCCTGCGCTCAAGGAGTTCAAGCCGATGGCAAAGTTCGCCTCGCGCTGCGCCGCCAGCCGCGAAGGCAAGATCGGCGGCACGATCGGCGCGGCCGCGGGGCTTGTGACCGGCGGGGCTTCGAGCGTAGCGATGGCAGCAGGGCAGGGCGGCCTGACGGCCTGCTACGGCAAGAAGGCGCACGACGGCTTGAAGGCCGAGGCGAACGCGGCGAGGCGGGATTGGTCCGATATCCGCCGCAGCTCGCGCGGATCCTCAATCCGTTGATCGGTCGAGACGGCAGCGGGTGGGTCGCGCGTATCCGCCCGCTGCCACTCGCTCGTCATCCGCGCGCATCGTGGCGATCGCGGTATCGCCTAAAGGATCGTCGCGCCGGCCGGCGCAGTCACCGGTCGGGCGGCGATGCGGCATTCGGCAGTGCATCCCATCGCGCATCGGTCAGGCGGTGCTCGGCCTTGAGCCGCTCGCCGATCGCGCGTTGCGCTGCGCTCACGCCGGCGCAAGCTTTCATCCGCTCGCCGATCGGGCGGCCGAGCATGCGCTCGACGTCGGCTCGGCTCGGCGCGTCCTCCCGCTGTTGCCAGTGGTTTGAACCCGCGAGGGAAAAATACCGATGGGCATTTTGTGAGGCACAACCCGCCGACTTCGCCAACCGCGCTACGATTCAGTTTGGGTTTGGACGGAACAGATCCTGCGGGACCTTCGCCGCCCCGAAGATGAAATCGCGCGAGTCCTCGAGCTGCTGACGCAGCCGGCGCAGATCGACGCCGAGCAGCCGGCCCTTCCACTTGCGCACCTTGCCGGCGACGATCACGGTTTCGACGTTGGTGCGCTCCATCAGTGATACCACCGCCCCCGGCACGTGATTGAGCGGGGCGACGTTGATCGCGGTCGCATCGAGGATGATGATGTCGGCCTCCTTGCCGGGCTTGAGCGAGCCGGTCTTGCCGTCGAGCCGCAGGTCCTCCGCGCCGCGTATGGTGGCGAAGCGCAAGACGTCGCGTGCGGTGAGAAGCTTCGGCGTGCCGGGCGGCGGCGGCGGATAGGGGTTGGTGGTTGTCGGCTGCGAGTCGAGGATCATCTGGTTCACCAGCGCGCGCTGCAGATTCATGGTGGAGCGCATCTGGGTGAAGAAGTCCGCCGTCAGCGTGACCTCCACGTCCGTGCTCAGCGACGGCTCAATGCCCAGGCTCAACGTTTTGAGGATGGGCGGGATGCCGTGCCGCATGTTCATCTCGATCGGAACGGCGAGCGAAACGTGAGCGCCGGAATCCTTGATCTTCTGCCAGGCCATGTCCGACATGCCGGTGACATGGATGAACAAGTTGTCGGATCGGAACTGGTTGGAGGAGGCGAGCTGGTCGAAGGTCGGGCGCATGCCGAACGGCGCGACGATGTGGGCGGCGATCATCAGGCCGAGCTCGCGCCCGATCTGCCAGGCGGTCTGGAAGCCCGGCAGGTAGATCTCGCCGCCCATGATCATGGTGACGAGCTGGTCGCTGGAGGAGAAATACTGCGTTTTGATGCGGCGCGCGTCGGTCGGATACTGGTTGCCGGCAACGCCGCCTGCGCTCTCGAAATAGCCGAATGCGGCGCGGCGCCCGGAGTCCATGATGCCTTTGATTGCCGCGTCCGAGTGCTGCGGCGAGTGGTGGATCTGCGAGACGTCGTGCACCGTGGTGACGCCGTCGTCGAGCTGGGCGAGCGAGCCGAACAGCTCGTTGATGTAGACGTCCTGCGGTCGGTACACCGGAGCGAACGTCTGCAGGATGTACTTGAAATAGTTGATGGCGCCCGCCGGCGTGCCGTCGTCGATCAGGATCCCGTCGGCCAGAAAGCTGCGCAGCGCCGTCTCGAACTGGTGGTGGTGGGTATCGATGAAGCCGGGCATCACGATGCGCCCGCGCGCATCGATCACGGCGGCGTTGCCGGGCTGCAGGTTGCGACCGACCGCCGCGATCTTGTTGCCTTCGACGAGAACGTCGCCCTGCGGGAAGTCGCCCCATTGCGGGTCCATGGTCATCACGGAGCCGCCGCGAATGACGTAGCGCCGCCCCGGCCGGCCGCTGTCCTCAGGCGGTCCCTGCTGGTCCTGGTCTTGCGCCGCGGCTCGGCGCGGCGAGAACAGGTTGAGGGCGGCAGCGGCGCC
>Ga0111538_10002472_pt1 | contig 25984 bp, 24 predicted proteins | sample SoiMethybrSBSTD1_FD_79669 | JGI IMG/M metagenome (GOLD analysis project Ga0111538, IMG submission 79669) | Bulk soil microbial communities from a Populus tree surrounding site in Tennessee, USA - Soil MetaG P. TD hybrid SBSTD1 (version 2)... | ecosystem: Environmental > Terrestrial > Soil >...
CGCAGGATGCGGAAAAAAAGGAAAAGGGTCTCCGCCGCTGACCAATTTGTACCCGGCGCCGCCGTCAGCGGCAGCCGGGTTGCCTTCTCACCGGGCTCTCACATCGATGCGCGTCCGCGAGGTTGGGCCGGTCGGCTGTCTGCAGGCGGTCCACGAGTTGCTGGAGTGTATGCGCCAGCCTTTCGGTCTGATCAGGCGGCCTTATCGGCATAGGCGCCGGCAGTTTCCCGGCGTACGGCCGCGGCGTCACGCCAATGCGCGGTGTCGGCGCGTTCAGGGCGACCACGCGCGCCCATGGCGGCAGCCGGAAGTCGACCGCCTCACGCCGGCGGCGGCGCTCGACAAAGTGCATGGCAGGGCCGGCAATCGCGAGTGCCGCGAACATGATCATCAGCAGAGCGAAAGTGTGATCGATGTGGGCAATGGCAGGGGGCGGCGGCTCTGGCCGGGCCTGTGCAGGTTGCCGACGCTGCTGCTCTCTTGCGCGATGAGCCGACGCTGCGTTGCTGTCCCGGGCAGGGCGGTTCGGGACGGTGACGGGAGGATCGGTCACTCTCTCGGGCGCTGCATCGCCTGATGTGGCGGCCGCGGCCCCGCCGTCCGATTGGGTCTGCGCCGCCGCTTTTTGCCGCGGCGCGGATTGAGCGAAGGGAATCGGGTCCGGCAATTTTTGTACATTAAGCCAGGGGATGGGCGCTGCCACCGGAGCCGCATTTTCTTCAGGCGTATCTACGACAGGCGTTGCTGCCCGCCGCGGCGGTGCTTCTACCGTTTGCGCCATCGCTTCGGTCGCATCCGTTTCCGTCTGTCGAGCATTTTTCTGGACACGGCCGATCTCCGCTCGCAGGTACCAGCATTGGCGGCCGTTGTTTGCGTGGTCGATGCGGTAGTACCAGTGCTGGCCTGGCGGCGTTGGCTCGTTTGGTTTTGCCAAACAGTCGTCGGCGGCACTGTACGCAGACGAACCGGTGATCAAGACGAGCGCAAGAAAACCCGATGCCAGAACCGTCCTGGTTCCTCGCATACGTCCCCTCCTCACTTTGTACAAAGAATCGCAAATGGGATTCAAAACGAGAAAGGCTGATTGGAATTCGCGATTGGGGCCGCAATGCGTTGCAAATTCGGTAAGGCACTTTCCACGTCCGTCAATCGCTCGCCGGTGGTAGCGTGGTGCGTTGGCCCGAGCTTTTCACCGCGATGTTGCCGCGCGTGCCGCGGTTGGCGCGCGCCTTATTGCGCGCGACCGACATATTCTACTTTGACCTTGCTCAGGCCGTCGTCGTAGAAGCCGAGCGCCTTCGCTGTTTTCGCCGACACATCGATGACGCGGCCGCCGACAAAAGGCCCGCGATCATTGACGCGCACGACAACCGAGCGCTGATTGCCGAGATTGGTCACCCGCACATTGCTCGGCAGCGGCAGCGACGGGTGCGCTGCCGAAAACGAGTTCATGTTGAATGTCTCGCCATTGGCGGTTCGCCGCCCGTGAAAGTCTTCGCCGTACCAGGAGGCCACGCCGACGGCTGTATAGCTGGCCGTCTTTTCTGCGATCACCTTTTCCACGGCATGTTCGCGCGCAACTTTCACGGTGCGTTTGCGGACAATGCTCTCGCTCTTCGGCGCTATCTCGCCGGTTGCGGCGATTCGCGGCGAGGTGGAAGCGTGCTTGCGATCAGCGCGGCTTGCGACATTGTCGTCGGTCGTGCAGTTCGCAAGCATGAGAGAAGCGACGCCCAATACGAGCAGGCGCGTGATCTGTTTGCCGTTGGGATTAGCCCGGATTTTCACGAGACGCCCCCCCTGCGAAACGGTCGCAGAGCCGCCCCCGATCCCCGACGATGAAGCTAGCGCCCCTTGTTAGTAGGCGGCGGTGTCCTGGTAGAGATCAGCCGGGATTCACACGATTGTCGCGCGGTGAGGCTTTTGTGCATCACTCGCGAACGAGTTTGAATCAATTTGCACTATCGGCCGAGAACCAGGCACCAGTAATGCCCGGACGACGCCAATCCGTATTTGCGGACGTCGGGCAGCAGCATGTTTTGGCGATGGCCGGAGGATCCCGCCCACAAAGCAATGGCGCAGCTTTCGCTCGTGCATCCGGCTGCTACATTTTCCGCGCGTGCGCCGGCTTTGCCGCGCTCGGTATAAAAACCGGAGTGATCGATCGTCCGGCGCATCGCCATGCTTTGGGCATGGCGATGCGCCAATGCTTGCAATGAACCGTTACGCTGCAGCGCCGGCAGCCCGTGCGCGTGGCGGAATGAATTGAGCGTCTCGGAAAAAGCCGGCGAGCCGCAGCACGCAAGCGCGGCGAGTGTGATCAGGATGCGCAGCACGGCTTGTCGCTCGCCGGCAGAAATTATTTCGCTGCGACGATTTTCTGCCGCTGTTCTCCGAGTTTCGCGATTCCGAGCGTGACGACGTCGCCCGGCTTCAGGAATACCGGAGCAGGCTTCATGCCGAGCGCAACTCCAGGCGGCGTGCCGGTGATGATGATATCGCCCGGTTCCATTACGAAGAACTGCGAGCAGTACCAGACGAGATGTTCGCAGCCAAAGATCATCGTACGCGTGTTACCACGCTGGCGGCGCTCGCCGTTCACGTCGAGCCACATGTCGAGGTTCTGCGGATCCTTGATTTCATCCTTGGTGACGAACCACGGTCCGATCGGGCCGAAGGTCTCGCAGCCTTTGCCCTTGTCCCATTGACCGCCTGAACGCTCGATCTGGAATACGCGCTCCGACACGTCGTTCGAGAGGAAATAGCCGGCGATCGCGTCCTTCGCCTTGTCCTTGGCGAGATAGCGCGCGCGCTTGCCGATGACGATGCCAAGCTCAACCTCGTAGTCGAGCTTGCCGGATTCGCGCGGTGTGATCGTGTCGTCATTCGGCCCGCAGATGCAGCTCGTCACCTTGTTGAAGATGATCGGTTCCTTTGGGATCGGCATGCCGGCTTCTGCCGCGTGGTCGGAATAGTTGAGACCGATGGCGATAAAGTTTTTGACATTGCCGATGCAGGGGCCGAGCCGCGGCTTGCCGGAGACAGGCTTCATCCGCTTCAGGTTCGCTTTCTTGATCTTTGCAAGGCCGCCCGAAGCCAGCATCGCACCGTCGATGTCCTTCACGATCCGCGAGAGATCGCGAATTTTTCCATCGTCACCGATGATGCCGGGCTTCTCGCGGCCGGGCGCGCCATAGCGGACAAGCTTCATTTTCAGATGTCTCCTTCGGGGCGTTTGTTTTTTGAGTTTTGAGAGGCAGGCCGGCGCCATCATGCATGGCGGCATGTCGGGAGCAACCCTCCTTTGCAGCCCGCGCAGGCATTCGAACCGCGAAAAATCTTCGTTGGATCAGAGGCTTTGCCGGAGGTCGGCCATGGTTAGCAGATTCTAAAAGTTTTAGCGGTCTTTTGATGATCCTTTTCACTGCCCGATAAAGAGGCGGACCTAGTGTGCAATTGGCCGTTTCCGTCAGACGTCGAAGGCCATGCGAGGCCGCGCGAGCAGCGCGGATGCCAACTGACGACGGAGGCAGCAATGGAAGAAAGACGAAAAGTACAACGCGGGCGCACGCTCAAGGCCGGCAGCATCAGCTTTAACCGGGCCGGCGGTATCGATTGCCGGGTGCGCAATATGTCCCCCGTGGGTGCCTGTCTTGAGGTGAGCAGCCAGGTCGGCATTCCGAACGATTTCGTTCTCGTGGTCGGTTACGACAAGTTCAAGCAGGCGTGCCACGTCGTCTGGCGGTCGGACACGCGTCTTGGCGTCGAATTTCTCGCCGCCTGACGCGCCAAAAAGCACGGTAGACCGCGAAAAGGCCGCCGCCAGCGCGCAGCTTTCGGCATACCCGCATCCGGCCTGCAAATCATTGATCGGTAACCGGTCCCCGGGGTTCCGCGGTGCGACAAATTGCTGTGTCATCGCCGCAACAGCCGCAGTCTTTTTGCGTAAGGTCGTGCGTTTCCTGCGTTTTTTTAAGGCGGCCGCTATTGTCCGTCGTGCAACGTCGGATCACGATGGCTCTAACGGGGCGGAGTCGGGCGGGGGATCAATCAATGTCACGTCTTGGATGGATGGGCACACTTCGGGCGGGGACTGCGCTCGGAATTCTGGTCATCGCCACGGCCCAGGCAAATGCCGGCGCCTTCGCAATTCGCGAGCAGAGCACATACGGGCAAGGAACCTCGTTTGCGGGCGTTGCCGCCGGCGGTTCGCCCTCGTCGATGTTCTGGAATCCGGCAACGATGACCCAGTTCAAGGGTATCGTCAGCGAAAATGGCTTTAGCGTCATCGTTCCGAAAGCGAGCCAGACTCCACAAGCCGGCACTACCCCGACACTGCTTCCTTTTGGCGGCGTGTCCAATAGCGCAGAAACGGGCGCGGTCCCGAACGGCTACACGACTTATCAGATTAGCCCGAACCTTTGGCTCGGCCTGTCCATAAACGCACCATTTGCATTGTCCGTCAGCACTCCCGAAACGTGGGCAGGCCGGAATTATTCGGGCGACAGTACGATCAGATCCTACAATGCGACACCCAGCATTGCTTACCGTATCAATGATTGGATCAGCATCGGTGCGGGTGTCCAAATCCAGTACATGAATGTCAATTTCACTCAAGGCTTAACGTTGCCTGGTCAGGACCTTACCCTCAAAGGTCGTGGCTACGGATTCGGCGGCACAGCAGGCGTTACCTTAACGCCGACGCCAACGACGTCGATTGGCCTTGGTTATCGTTCGCAGATCGATCAGAACATCCAGGGGACGATGCTGCTGCCTGTGGGAGCGGCTTTTAACGTTCCTTTCTCGACACCAGGTTCGGTTGAAACGACGCTCAAGCTTCCCGATATCGTTTCGCTCGGCATCCGCCAGCAGGTAGGCCTGCAGTGGACGGTTATGGGTACCGTGGAATGGGCCAACTGGAGTCGGATCGGCACGGTCACCGTTAATCAATTGAACGGCGCTCCGGCGCTGGTAGGTACCAACGTCTTTCGAGTTCCCTTCCAGTATGATGATGGCTGGTTCTTCTCGGCCGGCGCCGAGTATCGCTGGAATGAAAGACTGACTTTGCGCGGTGGTGTCGGTTATGAAATCTCTCCCATCACCGACCAAGTGCGCACGCCACGTCTGCCGGACAATGACCGTTTCTGGGCATCCATGGGCCTTTCTTGGAAAGTTGCCCCATTCATGCGTTTCGATCTCGCCTATACACATCTTTGGATAAAGGATCCAAACATCAACATTACTGCCGCGTCGGGCAATCCGTCGTTTGCCGGGGCCAATTATGTCGGCACCGTCAGCGCGCATAGCGACTTGTTTTCCGCTTCGGCCGTCATTCGCTTCGACGACCTCGAGCCTTCGGTCAAAAAGCCGTTCATGAAGTAGCGCATTGTGATGGGGTTGGGGTGCAAGGCCGGCAGCCGATGCCGGCCTTCGCATTTCAGAAGGCGCCGTTGAAGGTGCCGCCGTCGATCAGCAGATTCTGACCCGTGATGTAGCCGGCTTGCGCCGCGCACAAAAATGCGCAGGCCGCGCCGAATTCGTCAGGATTGCCGAAGCGCTTGGCGGGGATGCCGGCCATACGGGCGGCCGCGACTTCCGCTTCACTCTTGTTTTGCTGCTCGGCGGTCTTGCTCAATGTGCTCCGCAAGCGGTCAGTGTCAAAGGCGCCGGGCAAGATATTGTTGATGGTGACGTTCCTGTCCGCCACCTTGCGCGCGACACCGGCGAGAAAGGCCGTGAGTCCGGCGCGAGCCCCCGACGATAAATCGAGGCCGGCGAGCGGCATCTTTACCGACCCCGACGTAATGTTGACGATCCGGCCGAATTTGCGCTCGCACATCGGGTCGATCACTTTCTGGATAAGCTCGATGGCCACGACCATGTTTGCGATAACTCCATCGAGCATTTGCTGGCGGGTCAGTTCCCGGAAGTCGCGCATCGGTGGGCCGGCATTGTTATTGACCAAGATGTCAGGTTGCGGGCAGGCGGCGAGCAGGGCCTTCTGGCCGTCGGCAGTCGCAACGTCGGCGACGACCGGAATAATCTTGACGCCGACCGTTTCCGAGAGTTCGGCCGCAGCGGTCTCGAGCTTGTTGGCGTCGCGGCCATTGATCACCACCTCGCAACCGGCTTCTGCCAGTGCGCGTGCGCAGGCCTTTCCAAGGCCACGGCTTGATGCGCAGACGATGGCCTTGCGGCCGGCGATTCCGAGATTCATGGAAGCCTCATAACCGTGATGTCGAAGACTGTTAGAAGGCGTAGTTGCGACGCGGTCAAGGGTCGGCGGCGTGTCGCCTGACTGTCGCACGGGCTTGTTACCCCTGCGCCGAGCAAAACGATTCGCGAGGGGCCATGTCGCACGATCCCGACCGTCACGTGATGGCGCGCTCAGCATGACCTGGACCGAAAGCGCGCGGATATTTCTGGAGCATGTCGACGCCGCGCGCGTGGGAAAGCGCCAGACCGCATAACTCGATCGGCCGGTGGCCCTCATCATTTTATTGCGCTAGCCTTTCGCCATGGGTGCCGTCGACAACACGATTTTACCCACCGCCGCGGACATTGAAGCGGCGGCGAAGCGGCTGGCCGGCGTCGCGGTCCGCACCCCGCTGATCAACGCGCCGGTGCTGGACGAAGCGATCGGCGCACGCGTCTTCCTCAAAGCCGAAACGCTCCAGCGCACCGGATCGTTCAAGTTTCGCGGCGCCTACAACAAGATCTCATCGATCCCGAAAGATCGGCGGGCCGCGGGCGTTGTGGCCTATTCAAGCGGAAACCACGCGCAGGGTGTGGCCGCCGCCGCGCGCCTTCTCGGCATGCGCGCCACCATCGTGATGCCGGCCGATGCGCCGAGGCCCAAGCGCGAGCGCACGCTGGCACTTGGTGCCGAGGTCGTGCTCTACGACCGCAACACCGAGGACCGTGCGGCGATCGCGAAGAAAATCGTCGCCGAGCGCGGCGCGACGCTGGTGCCGCCCTATGACGACCCGCTGATCATCGCTGGGCAGGGGACGATCGGCGCCGAAATCGTCGAAGATTTCGCGCGCCTTTCTCTCAAGCCCGAAATCGTGGTCGTCGGCGCCTCCGGCGGCGGGCTTGCTGCGGGTATTTCGCTCGGCGTGAAGTCAAAGGTTCCGTCTGCGAAATTCTACGCAGTCGAGCCGGAAGGCTTTGATGACACGCTGCGATCGTTCGCGAGCGGCAAGCGCGAGGCGAATGCCCGCATGAGCGGGTCGATCTGCGACGCTTTGTTGAGCAATACCCCTGGAGAACTGACATTTCCCATCACACGCGAACTGATCGGGCAGGGCACGACCGTGAACGACGATGAAGTCGGCAATGCCGTGCGCTACGCGTTCCACGAGCTCAAGCTGGTCGTCGAGCCGGGCGGGGTGATCGGCCTCGCGGCGCTGCTCGCCGGCAAGATCGCGGTCAAAGGGAAAGTCGTTGTCGCAGTCCTGTCGGGCGCGAACGTCGATCCGGAGCTGTTTGGGCGGTTGATCGCCAAATAGCGCGCTTGTTCACGTGAACAATGCGAGTCGCTCCTCTTCGCTGAGCATCTTGATCGCGGCCAGCGGATCCGCTGGCATGGGGGCCTTCAATGGAACCGGTGGGATGGGTGCGGCCGCGGGCGGAGCCGCCTTCGGCTCCATCGGCTCAGGTCGAGGCTCGGCGAAGGCAACTTCCGCCATCGCCGTTTCTATCCGGACCAGCGCGATCGGTGGCGGCTGCGCGCCAGCCGGCGAGGGGATCGGCAGTTCGGGCTGATCCGAAGGCGGCACAACAGCGAGGCGGGTGCGCGCCTCTTCTGCAGGCTCTTCCGGTGGTGGCGGCGGCAACGGTTCGCGCGGCGCAGGGCTGCTCATGGCGGGCGCCATGATCTCAACGAGCCTTTGCTCGACCATGGCGATCAGGTCGGCGAGCTTTGCCGTTCTGATCGCCATGACGCTTGCTTCGATTTCATTCTGCGCTGTGTTGATGTCGTCGAGCAGTGCCCGCAATTTCTGTTTGACCAGCACCTCGGCGGGCGTTGCCGGGTCGGAGGCGAGGGAAATCTGCAGCCGCTCGATTGCGCTCAGCAATGGCCGCGTATCGGTATTGCGGTTGCGCCGCGCATATTCGGCAAGGAACGCACGACCGCGTGCGCTCTCCGATAACGCCGTGCAAAAGGCGTGATAGTCAGCATCGTCCGGCGCACCCGGCTGCAACTGTTGCGCCCGCGCGGTGGTGTCGGTCGGCATGTGCAATCCTTGCGCAGGCGTTTATCAATCATGCGGCATGATTCGGCCAGCGCTGCTGCGTCGCCGGGCGGCTGCCGCGTTGGAAAAGGCCAGCTTGGGCAATGTTTTAGTTGGATTGGGGCGACGCGATGCGGACTGAAGAGGCCACAGGTTTGGTCCCTCGCCTGGCGATTTTCTACGCAGCCCTGTTCGTCCTGCCCGGCATTCAGATGCCGTTTTTTCCGGTCTGGCTCGAAGCCAAGGGTGTCGACGCCGGAATGATCGGCGTCGTGCTGGCGGCGCCAATTGTCGCGCGGCTCCTGGCGGTTCCCGTCCTCATGCGCGAAGCCGACCGGCGCGATGCTGTTCGCGCGGCCTTGATCGTTTGTGGTTTTGCGGCTGCGGCCGGCTACACCCTGGTCGGGCTATCGGCGGGTGCGGTCCTCATCCTCGTTGCCTATGCACTCACATCGCTTGCAACCACGCCGCAGATGCCGCTCGCGGAAACTTATGCGCTCAAGGAGCTCGCCGCGCGCAGACGCGCCTATGGGCCGGTGCGGCTCTGGGGGTCGTTTGCATTCATCGCCGGCAACTTCGTCGCCGGGTTTGCCGCGGACGTCATTCCGGTCCGCGCTCTTATCTGGCTGATCGTTGCTGCGAGCGTTCTGATCGCGGTTGCGGCGCTCGCTTTGCCTCCTATGACTCCGCGGGCAATCGAGCCGAGTACACCGCATCCCGTCCGGCAGAACCTGTTGCGCGATCGCCCCTTCATTGCCGTCGTCGCGGCGGCAAGCTTCATCCAGGCGAGCCACGCGGAGTTTTACGGCTTCTCCGCGGTGCAGTGGAGCGCCGCCGGTTTCGACGGCACCGTCATTGCCGCGCTTTGGGCACTCGGCGTTGCCGCCGAGATCGTGCTGTTCGCGCTGCAATCCAGGTTGCCGCCGTTCTTCGAGCCGACGGTGCTACTGCTGGTCGGCGCCTGCGGCGGCGCGCTGCGCTGGATCGGAATGGCCTTCGATCCGCCGGCTTTCATGCTGGCCGCGCTGCAATTGCTGCACGCGCTGTCGTTCGGCGCGACCCATCTCGGCGCGCTGATGTTCCTTGCCCGGCACGCACCGCCGGCACAGGCAGCGACTGCGCAGGGCTACCTGGCGATCGCGTCCGGAGTGGCCATGGCAGGCGCGATGGCGCTCTCAGGCGTGCTCTATCGTGATTTCGGCAGCGCCGCCTATGCGGCGATGGCCCTAATGGCGATCGCCGGAGGCGCTTGCGGACTGATAGCGCACCGGCTCGGGCGCCAGGCGGCGCGCTGAGCGTGTCTGCGAGCGTGGGCTGCGGTCACAGCTGGCGACGATTCCATTCAAGTCGCGCCCGTGCAGAAAGATCATCTTTCGCGACAAACCGCCGTGCTGCTTGATCCAGCGCCGGACCGACGCCGGATAGATATTCCAGAGCGCCTGCGTGCCCAGTGGACTCGTTACAGGACGGCCGTCGTGGTCGGGCATCCAGGCAGCGTGGAAGCCGAAGCGTGCATTCTGCGTCGCGCAGATACGTTCACGCGGCACCACGCCCAGCAGCAGCGTGCATGCCGATAGACAGCTCCCATCGACGACGACATTTTCACCGGATGAACGCACCGCGGCGTAAGCCTGCAGATAGCGGCCGATCTGACCGCCGCGGTCCTCCGAGATCCGCATTGTCGCGGATGCCGACGATATTGTGAGCGCCATCACGGCGGCGCCGAGCACCAGTCCCCGAATATTCATTTCCCCGTCCCGTTATCATTGCCCGCTGTTCGAGCAGCGGTGCAGTCGTTTGAATCAAGTGTAGCCCAAGCGAGCCGCCGACGGGAAGCTTTGGTTTTCGGAATCTACAGAATGACGGTGAAGGGTCAGGCACATTTCGCGAACAGAATCAGGCTGCTGCGGGCGAAAAGTTCCGGTGCCGTCAGCCCCAAAGCGCGGCGGCAGGCGGATAGACAAGGCTGCCCTGGTAGCGCAGGCCGCCGGGCCGGTCCTTGCTGAGCAGCAGCGGTCCGTCGAGATCGACGAATCGCGCTGTTTGCGCCAGCAGCACCGCCGGCGCCATCGCCAATGATGTCGCTACCATGCAACCGACCATGATTGTGAATTTCTTCCGCTCGGCTTCGGCGGCCGTGGCGAGCGCCTCCGTCAGCCCGCCGGTCTTGTCCAATTTTATGTTTACCGCCTCGTACTTTCCGGCGAGAGCAGGCAACGAAGCCCGATCGTGCATGCTTTCGTCGGCGCATACGGGGATCGTTCGCTCGATGCGCGCGAGCGCCTCGTCCTTTCCGGCCGGCAATGGCTGCTCGATCAGTACCACGCCTGCCTGCGCACAGGCCGCGAGATTGGAACCGAGATTACCTTCGGTCCACCCTTCATTCGCATCGACAATCAGCGTTGCCTTCGGGGCAGCGTTGCGAACGGCGGCGATGCGATCGGGGTCACCGTCGGCCCCGAGCTTTATCTTAAGCAGGTCGCGGCTCGCCGCATTTGCCGCGGCCTTTGCCATGTCGGCGGGGGCCGCCAGGGAAATCGTAAAGGCGGTGGTCAGTGCAGCGGGCGTCGCGATGCCGGCAAGCTCGTGGACGGGACGGCCGCTGCGCTTCGCCTCCAGGTCCCAGAACGCGCAATCGAGCGCGTTACGCGCGGCCCCCGGCGGCATCGCCGACTGCAGTGTGCGCCGGTCGAGGCCGGCTTCGATCTGCGGGCGCAGGCCTTCAATCTGCGCGGTAACGCTCTCGACGGTCTCGCCATAGCGGAGATAGGGCACGCATTCGCCGCGCCCGCGCGCTTTGCCGTCGGCCAACTCGGCCACCACGACGACAGCTTCGGTCTTGACGCCGCGGCTGATGCCGAACGACCCGGCAATCGGCCAACGCTCAACAGTGGACGAGAGGGTCAGCGATGGCTGCGTCAATCGAAACGGCCGGCCGCGTGCGCAAGCATCGTGTAGACCTTGCCCGTTTCCGACGTGAGGTAGGTGCGGGCCACGACCTGGCCACGATCGTCGCGCGACACCTCCTCGAGCAGCCGCTCAAACTCCGAAATGTAGCGGTCGACCGTCTGCTTGAATTCGCGGTCCGCGCGGTACTTCTTGCGGATGTCGTCGAATGCCTGCTGACCTTGCAGCGTATAAAGCCGGCGGGTGAACACGTTACGTTCGCCACGCTTGTAACGATCCCAAAGGTCGGCTGCGGCATCGTGGTCGATCATGCGCGCAATATCGACCGACAGCGAATCGAGCGACTCGATGGAATGACGCGGCGGCCGATCCTCGGTCGCCCGGGACGGTTCGCGCATGACGTCACGCGTCGTTTCGCGGGCCGGCTCGCGCGGAACATCGCGCATTGGCTCATTTTCTTCGCGTGAGGCGCGATTGAGAAGGTCCGAAAGCCAGCCGCGGCCGGCACTGGCCGCCGCCGGGGCGGCGGTGACCGCGGGCGGTTCCGCCGGTGCGCGGCGGGGAGGCGGGGCGAAGCCGCCGCCCTCGCTTCGCTGCGGCGGACGCGGCGGCGGCATTTCGTTTCGCGGAATATCGGCAGAAGCGCGCGGAGGCTCGCTGCGGCCCCCGACAACGGCCAACGCAGGCTCTTCGCGCGTGCGGCGCACGACCGGCTCCACCGCATCGAGATTGCGTCCGTGGCGCGCAACGATGCGATTGAGCTCGGCGAGAGCCTCGATCTGGTCGACGATAACCCGGCGCATCTGGGCGGCGCTTTCGGCCGTTTCCTGCGGCAACTCGAAGACGCCGCGCCGGAGCTCGTTGCGCGTGCTTTCCAGCTCGCGCTGCATTTCGGCGGCCATTTGCTTCATGCCCTGCACGGCTTCGCCAAAACGCTCGTTCGCGCTTTGGAACAGGGCCTGCGTGTCGCCGACGGTCTGCTCGTAGATTGCGCGCATCGCTTCGGAAGAGCGCTGGCGTTCTTCCTCGGCGTTTTCGCGGACGCGTTCGTACTGTTCGCTGATGGCGCGCGTGCCTTCGGCGCTCGATTCCGAGACGAGCCGGGCAACCTCGCGCGCACGCGTTGAAGCGGCCTCGAGGGACTCGTCGAGGAGGCCGGAGAATCGGGTCAGGCGCTTCTCGAGGTCCTCGGTCCGGATGTCGAGGGTGGCGACCAGGGAATCGAGCTGGACGCGTCGCTCGTTGACGCTGTCCTCAGCGCGCTGATTGCTGTGATCGATGATCTCGACCGCCTTGACCAGGTCTCGGCCGTGAATGTCGAATTGCCGCGCCAGCTGCCCGAGGTCGCCGATGACCTGGGCCGTGATGTCGCGGAAGGCCGCGATGTTCGTTTCGACGCGCCCGGTCGCATCGCCGGTCGAAGCCGTGACCTCGTTCATCGCGGTAACGAATTCGGATACGCGCACCATGAGCGTATTTTCCAGCGCGCCCATGTTCTCGTGAGCCCCGCTGAGCACCTCCTGCAGCATGATGTTTGCTTCGCGCAGGCGCTCGAAGAGGGCGGTCGTGTCGGACCGCAGCATTGTGTGCGTCTCGAGCATTTCCTTCACGGTCGACGTCGCGGTGTGCTGCGATTGCGCGATCGCTTTCTGCGCCGTCTCGTTGAGCTCGTTGATCGTGCGGGTGACGACATTGGTCGCAGCCTCGCCCGCTGTGTTGATCATGCGCGAAATTTCGGTGCTGTTGTCCATCATCGAGCGCGTGAAGGCGAAGCCCTTTTCCTCGATCGCCTTGACGGCCTGATCGGTGGCCGTTGTGACGTCGCGCGTGAATTGCGCGCCCTTCTCGGTGATAGCAGTAAGCACGCCGCCGCTCTTTTCGGAGAGGACGGTGGTCATTTCGTTGGTGCGACGGCTGACAGCGGTGGCGATCTCCTCGGCCTTGCCGACGAAACTGCGCGCGACTTCCTCGCTGACACCGACCAAAGTGCGCTCGGCATCTCCCGCGCTGGCGCGGATCGCTTCGGTGGTGGTCAGCGCGAGCTGCCCAAGCGAGCGCTCGGCTTCCGCAGAGTTGACCTTGATCACCTCGCTGAGTTGCTCCAGCCGGGCATTCAGTGCGTCGGCGGCCGCCCTGCTGCGGATCTCGATCTGGCTGGTGACCGTTTCCGCCCGGCCGACAAGGAGGTCCTCGAAACGGCCGATGCGGCTGTCGAGAGTGTTTGCGACTTCGAGCGCCCGGGCGCCGAGCGTCTGGTCGATCTCGCTGATCCTGGCGCTGATCGAATCCGCCACTTCGGTACCGCGTAAATTGATGGTGCCGGCCACCTCGCCGATGCGCTGGTCGAGTGCTCCGACGACGTCCTTGCCACCCTCTGTGAGGGTCTTGGCCAGATCCTGCACGCGCGCGCCGAGAAGCGTCTCGAACTGCGCCAGACGCTGATCGAGCGTCGTCGATATCTCGCCGGTGCGGCCGGACACGCGCTGATCAAAGGTGTCGACGTAATTGCGCAGGGCTTCCGCCACATCCTGCGTGCGCTGGCCAAGCCGGCCAATCAGCTCACCGCCGTAGTTCTTCACGGTGTGGTCAAACTCTGTGATGTGCCGGGTGATCAGGTTGCCGAGGTTGCTTGAGTCGCGGGATATCTTTTCGGTGAGCTCGGTCCCGCCTTGATTGAACATCGTCTCGAAGGCCTGCAGGCGCGCCGTTAGCATCTCGTTGACTGCCTCGCCACGGTTGTTGAGGGCGGCAACCAGGGTTTCGGCGCTCTCGCGGAAATTGTCGGCGACCGCGTCGCTGCGGCTGGAAATGGTGTCGGTTATGCGGGCGCCGGTCTGCTCGAGCTTCGAAACCACGTCGCCGCCGCGTAGCGAAAGGTCGAGGATGAGGGAGTCGCCGGTCGAGCGCAGGGTCGTGTTGACCTCTTCGGCCCGCGACGCAATCGATTCCGCAAGGCGGTTGCTGGTGTCGGTGATGGCGTCGGTCAACTGCTGTGAGCGGGACGCCATTGCTTCAATGGTGATTGACGATTTGTCGCCAAAGCTCTGCGCGACCTGATCGAGGCGCGCGGTCATCATCTGCTGGAGGCGGGCCGCAAGGTCGGCGAACTCGTCGTGGACATGCTCGGTCTTAAAATTGAGGCTGCCAGAGAGGCGGTCGCTCGCGGATGAGATGGCGTTGGTTGCCTGGTCGCTTGTCGTTTCTAGCCGGTCGAGCAGCGTGGACCCGCGCTCGCTCAGAGCATCGATCATGGAATCGCCGGCGTGGCCGAGCGCAAGTGTAATGTGCTCGCCTTTCTCGGTCAGGGAGCGGGTGACCCGTTGAGCGACTTCGTTGACCTTGTCGGCAACCAGGTCGCCGACCGAGGTGATGTCATGGGCGAGATCGAGGTGGACGCTGGCAATCGCGTTGCGAACCTGCTCGGCCTGATTGACCAGCGTCTCACGCTGGTTGGTCAGCTCCGTGAGCAGATCACGGATGCGGACCTCGTTGTCGTTGTAGGCGCGCTCGAGCGCCGACACCTCGTTGTGGACGAGCGCTTCAAGCTCGGCCGCGCGAGCGAGTGCACGCTCGACGCCATCACCCATGGCCGCGACTTCGCGCCGGATGGCCTGGCCAACGGTTACGATGGACTCGCGGGCGACGGTTTCGGGCTGCGCCAGGCGCATCGCCACTTCGGCCATCGATTCAGCAACCACGCGCATGTCCTGCGCACGATTGAACATATGTGCGAGCACGAAGAAGAAAACGACGGGCACGACAACTGCGCCGCCAATCGCAAGCATAGCGGCAAAGCCGAGTTTCGCCGTCCCGAACACCGCCTGCGTGTCGATCGAATAGAGCGCGGCAATGCAGACGACGACCCAAATGAATCCGGCGACGCCGGCGGCAATATACGGGCCGCGCGACGGACGGTGGCGCAGCGCCTGCAGAATCTGACCAATGCCGATCCGGTCGTCATTTGCGGCGCGGCGTGGCGTGGCGTCGCCCGCCTGCCATCCTGCTTGCGGTCCATCGTGTGGAAAGAGGTCGCCCGGTTCATGCGGCGGTGGCGTGTCCGTGAGGCTGGCTTCCGCGGGGCCAAAGGACGGACTGGGTCGTGTCTCTGCTGGGCGTATGCTGAGGGCTTCCTGGATGGCGTTCAGCGCCTCTTCGGTCGCGTCTTTAGTCTTCTGCGGGGTATTCGCCATCTCGGTCGTCGCCTCGTCATTACGCCGGACTGTCGCCGCGGCCCGAACCGTCAAGAAATCAGGGGGTTATGCCGCAAGCACGGCATGTTGGCGGCAGCCGAGCCGCCCATCTCCCCGATTTATCGCCCGGCGCGCATCCTATCGCCTTGGCAACATGAAAGAAACCACGCCGGTAAGGACTTTTTTATCATCGTTAACCGATTGCTAACCATAGCAAACGGCCTCAAACCCGCTTTCGTGCCGACGGATGATGGCGGGCGAATTGAGGCCACGTTACGGCTGAACACGATTTGCGAACAGGAGTTACCGCCCCCACTTACGGCGACTTAACCACCGTCTTCTTTCGCCGCCTTGCATTTACCGGGATTTGATCCCGATCGGGCCAAACTCTTCGCCAATAAAAACGGCTGGGAGGCCCGAGATGGCGCAAGCCGCGGTCAATATAAGCGAGCGCGCGCAGAGCGAAGCGCTGGAGGTGGCGGTGCTCGACCGCGATCATCTCGCGCGCATGACGTTCGGCGATCGCAGCCTCGAACGGGAAGTCCTTCATCTGTTCGATCGCCAGTCGGAACTGCTGCTCGAGCGCATGCGCGCGAGCGAGCCGGCTGCAATCGCGACGCTCGCTCACACGCTCAAAGGTTCGGCTGTCGGGATCGGAGCAACGCGGGTTGCCGGCGCCGCCGCCGAGGTGGAGACGACTGCACGGGCAAGGCCCGATGAATGCAAGCGCGCAATTGACGAGCTTGCACAGGCGGTGAAAGCGGCCCGGGACGAGATTTCCGCCCTCATCCGCGCCCATTGATTGGGGATGGCATCCTCACGGGAATGATTATATAGGAGGCGCGCGCCACTAGCTGGTGCGGTTACTCCTGCCACGCTTCCTCATGCCGAAGATCACTTTTACCGACTTCAGCGGCAATGCCCGCACGGTCGAGGCCGAGAACGGTTCGACCGTGATGGAAACGGCCATCCGCAACAATATTCCCGGCATAGAGGCCGAATGCGGCGGGGCGTGCGCCTGCGCGACCTGTCACGTCTACGTCGACGAAGCCTGGCGCGAAAAAGTCGGCGGACCGTCACCGATGGAAGAAGACATGCTCGACTTCGGCTACGACGTGCGGCCCAATTCGCGACTGTCGTGCCAGATAAAAGTGACCGACGAACTCGATGGGCTGGTGGTGTCGACTCCCGACAAGCAAGCGTAGGTGGGCTGCCTAAGACTTCATTCCGGCGGGCGCGACCTGCGAGCTCTTGAGACCCATTTCGTCGAAGGCCTTGCGCACGAGGCCCGATGCCTTCGCTTCCTCGATGAACTCGCTCACATAGGCAAGTGCCGCCGGTTTTCCTTTCGGTACGGCGACCGATGTCGTCGAATTCATGAAGCCGCCGTCGAGGATGCGCGAGCCGGGCACTTTGGTCTGCAGACCGGTGAGCGACTCACGGGAAAAAGCAATTGCGTCGAGCTTGCCGTCACGCAAGGCCGCGACCGCTTCATCCGCCTTTTCGAAACCGGAGTGAGCTGCGTTCGGGGCCGTCTTGTTCGACGTGCGAAAAGTCGCGGTGTTGGCGACGCCACCTATGCGCACGCCGGGCCTGTTGGCCTCGCTCACCGCGTTCAGCTTCGCGCCCGGCGCGACCAGATAAGTGCTTTGCAAGATGTGGTAGGCGTTGCCGAAATCAACGAATTTCTTGCGTTCCTCGTCCACCGGCAGAAACGCCACATCCCACTTGTTGTCGGCGGCCGAGTTCTGCACTTCACCGGAGCCGTTGTGGGCGATGAGTTCAGCCTCGACCCCGAGCCTTTTCGCGAGCGCTTTCCCGAGAATGACGGCAACGCCACGGTACGCGCCGGTCCCTTCGTCCTTGATGGCGAACTGCGCCGACGGCGCCGGCGCGATGGCGATGGCGACACGAAGTTTTCCGGTGGGGGTGAGTTGCTGGGAAACAGCGGCATCGACCATCGATACGAACTCCAGAAAATTGGAAACGAATTGAAGCGCGGGCCTACCGAATAGCACGCCGTGTTCAGGGTTTCATCCCGGCCGGCGCGACCTGGGAGTTTTGCAGGTTCATCGAATCCAGCGCCTTGCGGACGAGGCCATTCGCTTTCGCCTCTTCGATGAAGGCGCTGACGTAGGCGAGGGCGTCCGGCTTGTCCTTCGGAACGGCGACAGCGGTCGATGAGTTTAGGAAGCCGCCGTCGAGGATGCGCGAACCCGGAATTTTCGTAACGAACCCGGAAAGCGACTCACGCGAGAGCGCGATGCAGTCGATCTCGCCGGCATTCATCGCGGCGATCGCTGCGTCCACACCGGCGACGGTGACGAAGGTCGCCTTCGGCGCGGTGCGCTGGACGGCGCGGAACGTTGCGGTGTTAGCGACACCGCCGATGCGAACGCCGGGTGCGTTCGCGTCCTCGACTATTGCGAGCTTTGAACCGGGCGCCACGAGATATGTACTTTGCAGAAGGTGGTAGGCGTTGCCGAAGTCGACGAATTTCTTGCGCTCCTCGTCGACCGGCATGAAGGTCACGTCCCATTTTCCGCTCGCGGCTGAATTCTGGATCTCGCCGGACGCAAGATGCGGGAGGAATTCGACTGGCACGCCCAGCTTCCGCGCCAGCGCAGCGCCTAGGTCGACAGTGACGCCGCGGAACTTGCCGGTCGTGCTGTCCTTGACCGCGTAGAGTGCGGATGGAGCAGGAGCTATAGCGATCGCCACGCGCAGCTTGCCGGTGGGTATGAGCTCTTTGACGAGGTCCGCCTTGGCTGGCATGGCAATTCCAAAGGCCAGAATGGCAGTTGCAACAGAGACACCCACGCGACTGGCGATGGTCATTGTAGTTCTTTCCAAAAGAACGGAGCGCCCCGGTGGGGCGCTCCGCCGTTGCTGCAACGGTCAGGTCGCCTGCATTGCGGCGAGGACTTTGGCCGGCGTGTAGGGAATTGAACGCAGCCGGACGCCGGTTGCGTCGAATACCGCATTCGAGATCGCGGAAGGAATGATCGCGGCGGCGGGTTCGCCCGCACCCCAGGGTTTCTCGGTTGGCCGGTCGATCAGTTCGATCACGATCTCAGGCACCTCCGGGAATTTGAGGATCGGATAGCTCTTCCAGTCGAGGCTGGTGACCTGCGAGCGGTCGAACTTCACTTCCTCCATCAATGTGCGGCTAACGGTCTGGATGACGTTGCCCTCGATCTGGTTCTTCAGACCGTCGGGATTGATGATCTGACCGCAGTCGTGAGTGATGTAGAACTTGGAAACGGTGATACGGCCAGTCGAGCGGTCAACTTCGACCTCGGCGACCGCACCAACATAGGTGCGCACCAGCTCGTATTTCGTGTAGCTGACGCCGCGTCCCTTTACGACGTTGCCGCTGGCCGCTTTTTTCGGCGAGGGACGTTTCTCCCACTTGGCCAACTCCGCCACCCGGTTGAGCACCTCGATCCCGCGCTTGTCGGCTGGGTCGAGATATTTCAGACGGAATTCCAGCGGGTCGGCGCCCGCCGCCGCCGCCAATTCGTCGAAGAAGCATTCATTGGCGTAAGTATTCTGCATACGCCCTGGGGTCCTGATCCAGGATGGACGCAGTGGCGTCGTCTCCAGGCGGCGACAGACCGTTTTTACGTTTGGAAATTTGTACGGGATCGCCGAAAGCTGAAAGATGTTGCCCGGGAACGACACTTTCGCGGTCGGCATGCCGGCAAGATCAGCCGCCACCAGTCCGACGTTGAGCTCGGGGCCGGCCTGCGGGATATAGAAAACTGAGTCCCAGGCGGTCACATTACCCGCGGCATCCGTGCTCGCCTGCAGATCGGCCAGCGTCGGTGGGCCTTTCGGATCCCAGCCGTGCTCGTCCGCCCGCGACCATTGCACGCGCACCGGGTTGCTCACCGCCTTGGCCAGCAAGGCGGCGTCGGCGGCAGCATCCTCGTGGCCGTTGCGGCCGTAGCAGCCGGCGCCTTCCACATAGATGCAGCGCACCTTGTCCGGCGAGAGGCCGAGCATCAATGCCAGCTGCTTGCGCAGGTCGTGCGTGGCCTGCGACGCCGACCATGAGGTCAGCTTGCCGTCCTTGAACTCGGCAACAGCGCACGACGGCCCGATCGAGCCGTGCGTATGGATGGCGAAGTCATAAGTCGCCTTACGGAGCTTCGCTCCTTCCTTGGTCAAGGCTTCCGCCACGTTCCCCACGTTGCTGGTCGTGTCTTCCTTCACCATCTTGGTGGCGCGCACGTGCTCCCAGAGCTTCGCCTGGTCGGGCAGTGTTTCCGATTTCGACCAGGTGACTTTGAGCGCCTCCGCACCGCGGATCGCGTCCCATTCGCTCGTTGCGACGACACCGAGGAAATCACCCTCGCGCACGACCCTGGCAACGCCCGGAATTTTCTTGACCGCGGACTCGTCTACCTTTTCGATCTTGGCGCCGATGGCCGGCGGCCGCACCACGCGCCCGTGCAGCATGCCGGGCACGCGGAAGTCCTGCATGTAGGTGAAGCGGCCGGTGACCTTGTCGGGAATGTCGACCCGTGGCGTCGACTTGCCGACGATCTTGTAGTCTTTCGGCGACTTTTCCTTCACCGGCTGCTTTGGATCGAGCTTGATCGCGAAGTTCTTGTCGCCAATCAGTTCGGCGTAGCTGACCTTCTTGCGGCCGCCAGCCATGATGACGCCGTCGGCAACAGTCAGGTTATCCGTGCCGAGCTTCTTGGCAGCTTCCGCAAGCAGCGCCTGCCGCGCCGCGGCGGCGGCCTGACGCAGCTGCATACCGCCGATTTGGATGGTAACGCTCGCCCAGGTCTTACCCTGGTCGGGCGTGAGCAAAGTGTCACCCTGCACCAACTCGATGCGGTTCATTGGTACGTCCAGCTCGTCCGCCACGATCTGGCGCAGGGCCGTCGTGATGCCGGTGCCGAGATCGACCTTGCCGGAATAGACGGTGACCTTGCCCGTCTTGTCGATGGCAAGGAAGGAGTCAACTTCAGTGAGGGCGAGCGGCTTGGCAGCCCCTTGCGCTTGTGCGCCGGCCGATGAACCGGCCAGTGCGAAGCTGACGATGAGGGCGCCGGAGCCGAGCAGGGCGTCGCGCCGCGAAATCTGGATGTTCATGTGCGCCTCCCTAAGCCGACGCGCGCTTGACGGCGCGCACGATGCGCGCATGGGTTCCGCAGCGGCAAAGGTTGTTGGCAAGCGCATCCTTGATGGCTGCTTCGGTCGGCTTCTTGTTCTTGGCGAGGAAAGCCGCCGACTCCATGATCATTCCGTTGATGCAGTAGCCGCATTGCGCGGCTTGCTCGTCGATAAAGGCCTTCTGCACCCGGTGCGGTTTTTCCGGCGTGCCAAGGCCTTCCAGCGTGACAATCTTCTTGTTCACATCGACCGTCGAAAGCGGCGTGATGCATGAGCGCACGGCCACGCCGTCGATATGTACGGTGCAGGCGCCACATTGACCGAGGCCACAGCCGAAGCGCGGGCCGCGCAGACCGAGATCGTTGCGCAGCACATAGAGCAGTGGCGTCTGCGGATCGTTGTAGGTAACGGGCACGCGTTTGCCGTTTACAGTGAGTGATCTTATTGCCATGGACGTCTCCCCCTCCGCTCGCGGCGGACGCTTGAGCGCGGACTTACGGCCCGCGTCTCTACGAACTCACACCGGCCGGCTAGGCCGTAGTCCAGAAATTACCAGTAAGAGCTCAAGCCTAGGCCAAATCCTGGGGCGGCGCTACGCGCCGGCGAAGTGGCGGAGCGGCCGCAATCCCGGTGGCGCGCAGCCGTTCTCGCTCTTCATACAGGCACACCGCGGCGATCGCGGTCGCGGCTATCGCAAGCCAGATCAGGCGAGCGCCGTAACGATCGTGGGGGTTCGACAGTGTGCCGCAAACGAATGCATTCGCCAGCAGCGCAAGCAGGCAGACCGTGGCCAATTCGCCGGTCGCGTTCATATCTTTCCGCCTGAGCAAGTAGCCGCCAATCAGCGGCAGCAGCAGCAGGGAGCCGAGCGCCAATGGATAATGCACGCGGTTGATGATCGTGAAATCGATCTGGCCGCGTTGCTGGCGGGCCGCGCGCATGTCGGGGACGAGAGCCGGACGATAACGTTCGATAATGCCGTAAGTGTGCCAGATCGAATTCACCACGCCCTCACCGGTGCGGACGTCAATCAATTGGTGGGCCGTCGCTATGGCGGCGGTTTTGACCTGTAGCAGCGGATATTCGGTGAGACTCGCCAAGGCGATCTGCTCCATCTCATGGTCGAGCCCGGCGAAGCGTCCGAGCTTGTCGAACAGCGGGCTGCCCCAGAACCATTCGTCCGCGTCGCGCGGCAGTTCATCCTTGTAAGCGCAGAGGACGAGGCGCGCGCGTGGGCAGTGCTCGTCGAGATATTTCTTGACGATGCCATCCTGCAGCATGCGGCCGAACGAGAGCGCGAACCCGCCCGGTGTCCAGGTCAGCCGTTTGGTGACGGCGGCATTGGCGGCGAACACGAGCGCTGCACCGAGAGCGATCGCAAGCGCGCCGTTGCCAAGACGCCGCCGCGGCAGCCGGCTGGGCGCGACGAACGCGAGCAGGGCGGCTGCCGCCAATAACATCAGCAGCACGGCAAGTGTCGCGCTATGCGTTGTAACGGACACCGCGATCAGAGCGACAAGGGCGGCTTGTTCGCGTCCGTTGAGGTCATTTGCGCGGAGCAGGAGAAGATAAAGTGCGAGCACTGCGAGCCCGGCGAAAATATCCGTGAGCAGGATCGAGGTAAGCCAGGGCAAGGTGGAGAATACCGACAATGCGGCAACGATGCCGGCAAGCAATCCCGGCCGTCCGCCAAGGCCATGCACGCGCAAGATCAGCGCGATCACCCACACCGTGAGCGCGCTTTGCCCGAGCACCACGGGCCAAAATGACAATACTGCGCCGGCATTGAGGATCAGCCCGTAGGTAACCGCGCGGCTCGGCACGAGATAGGGCTCGTACCAGCGGGCGAGGTAGCCGCCGGTGTCATATTGCAATAGGGGAAAGTGATTCCAGATTGCCGGTGCGCTGAGCAATGCCATCGACAACAGGATGACAAACGCCCACCGGGCGCGGTCGCGCATTGGCATCTGAATCCTCCCAGCACCCTTTCTTCTTGTTGGTGTCTTGATACCGCCTTGACGGTTTCCTGACTAGAGGCCAATTCTCTGGCCAATAAGCTGGAAAGGCCCTTGGAAAGCGGCAGATGTTCGTCAGTTTCTTTCAAGAGCTCAAACAGGCCGGCGTGCCGGTGACTTTGCGCGAATATTTGACGCTGCTCGAAGCCATGGACGCCGATCTGGCGTCGCGCCGCGTGGACGATTTTTACTATCTGTCGCGCGCAGCGCTGGTGAAGGACGAGCGCAATATCGACAAGTTTGATCGCGTATTCGGTCATGTGTTCAAGGGGCTGGAGACGATCGACGGCGCGATCGAAGCCGACATTCCGGCCGAATGGTTGAAAAAGCTCGCCGAGAAATATCTGACCGAAGAAGAAAAAAAACAGATCGAGGCCATGGGCGGCCTCGACAAGCTGCTGGAGACGCTGCGCAAGCGGCTCGCCGAGCAGAAGAAGCGCCACCAGGGCGGCTCGAAATGGATCGGTACCGCCGGCACGTCGCCTTATGGTGCCTATGGCTACAATCCGGAAGGCGTGCGCATCGGTCAGGACGAAAACCGCAACTTCCGTGCGGTCAAAGTCTGGGACAAGCGCGAGTTTAAGGACCTCGACGACGAGGTTGAGATCGGCACGCGCAACATCAAGCTGGCGCTGCGCCGTCTGCGAAAATTCGCGCGCACGGGCGCGCCGGAAGAGCTTGATCTCGATGGCACCATCAAGGGTACCGCGCACAAAGGCTACCTGGATATTCTGATGCGGCCGGAACGGCACAATGCCGTGAAGGTGCTCCTCTTCTTCGACATCGGCGGTTCGATGGATTGGCACATCAAGGCGACCGAGGAATTGTTTTCAGCGGCGCGCAGCGAGTTCAAGCACCTTCAATATTTCTATTTCCACAATTGCCTTTATGAGCGCGTGTGGAAAGAAAACCGCCGCCGTTTCCAGGAGACCACGCCGACCTGGGGTGTGCTGCACACCTATCCGCATGACTACAAGGTGATCTTCGTCGGCGACGCATCGATGTCGCCCTACGAGATCGTAGCGCCGGGCGGCTCAGTGGAGCACTTCAATGACGAGTCCGGCGCGCTTTGGCTGGAGCGCATGACGCGCACGTATCCCGCTTGCGTCTGGCTCAATCCGGTAACCGAGAAGGAATGGAACTTCACGCAGTCGATCAGCATGGTCCGCCAGATCATGGGCGGGCGAATGTTCCCGCTGACGCTGGAAGGGCTGGACCGCGCGATGCGCGAGCTGGTGCGTTAAAGCGAGCCTGGCCGACAGCGACGAAGGACGAGAACGTCCGCTACTTCCCCCGGCCGCTCGGGGTTTTGCCGATCACGCCGAACTCTTCAGATTTGCTTCCGAAGGCCACTGCTTCAAAACCTTCCGCCGCCAGCCCGCGTTTCAGGAGTTCGCGGATCGCGGATGCGCGGCTTGGCATGCGCAATTTGAAGCGGAAATCGTCCAAAACCATCAGTTCATCGGCTGACAGCATGATCTGGAGCCGTTCGCCCCGGCCATTTGCACCATTGACCATCGCCTTTCCCCTGTTACATCTTAGACGATAACTCAACATGAGTAACCTACTCATTACTCTCGATTAGCGCAAGTGCAGTAATATGCCTGAGTGGACAAAATGGTTCCAATGCGCGGACTCGCGCAAAGACAGGTTGCAAAGAAACAGAATTGACGGGGGCCGGGCGGGGCATACCGTGGCCCCATGAAACACGTAGTAGCCAAAGAGCTCAAAACCTTGGCGCCTCTGCTTTGCCAGCGCTGCGGCGGATTGATGCGTCTGGTCGGTAGCGAGCCCCATCCCGTTGAGGCCAAAACCGATCTTCTCACCTACAGTTGCACGGCGTGCGAAGAGCTCTTCGTGTTGCCGGTTCCGATCCCTGAAGCAGATGGCTGAAGCAAGGGTTCGGGGATACCACCAAAAGCAGCAACGCCGGGATTTGGTCCCGGCGTTGCTGCTTTTGGCTTGAGTCAGATGGTTCTAGGCCGCGTTGGCTGGCCGCAGCAGCGCAGGATCGTCCGGCGCCATCTGCTGTTCGCGCTGGAGAGCCATCGCCTCGCGCATCAAGCGGGCAAAATCCTTGCGGGCGGTTTCAAGCGCGCCCTCGACGACAGAGCACTGCATCTGCTCGCGCCGGAGCGAGGTGCTGAGCTCTTCGACCCTTTGGTCGGCCGCCTGCTTCTCGGCAGCACGCGCTGATTCCAGCGCAGCGACCTGCTCGTTGAGCGCGGCGATTGCGTCTTCGGCGCGCGTCAGGGCCGCTTCCTTTGCCGTGAAAGCGCGGGCGAGGGCGGTGCTGCGTTCGATGAGGGTCGCGCGGGCCTGGTCGACCTCCTTGAATTGGGATTCGCGCTGGATGCGCTCGGCCTCGAGGTCGGCCACGCGTGCCTGCAAGGCATCGCGTTCAAGCGCAAGTTCGCCGGCACGACGATCATAGATTCTGATCTCGTCTGCTCGCGCCAGCAAGTGTTCGCGCGCCTCGCCGAGCAATTTTTCACTTGCGGAGGCGCGTGCCTGCAAAGCGTCGAAACGCATGCGCTGGGTCGTGACTTCGTGCTCGTGGCGCTCGTTCGCTTCATCGAGCGCAGCCGTAAGCCGCGTCCGTTCGGTATTAAGTTCGGCGACGGTGCCATCCACATGGCGCAAACGCCCTTGCGTCGCTGTCAGACTTGCCTCGGTCTCGACGAGCTTGCGGGAGATGCGGGCGGACTCGGCGCTCATTTTGTCGAGCGAAATTTGTTGCGCCCGCTTTTCGTCCTCGAGCATCAGCAGCCGCTGGCGCGCTCCATTGAGCTCGGATTCAAGCGCCATCACGCGCTTATCCGCTGTCGAAAGCCGCTCATCAAGCCTGCGGTTTTCTTCACGAAGCGCCTTGCCTTCGCCGGTCTCCTGGGCAAGCCGCGTTTCGAGATCGACGATCTGCGCGCGCCTTGCGGCGATATCGATGGCGATCTCTGCTTTCGTAGCCTCGAGCGTACGCAGCAGGTTCTGCGTCGTCGTAAGCTCCTGACGCAGCGCCTGACATTCCTTTTCCGAAAGGTTGGCCTTTTTTTCGAGTTCGGCAACCTCGTTGCGCAGCTTGCCGTAAGCGGTGCGCGTGTTGTTGAGCACCGTCTGCAGGCTGATCTTTTCGGATTTTTCGGCCTCGAAGGCGCGCAGCGCCTTGCTCACCGGATCGACAAGTTTGCCGACGGCATTCTTGATGCCGTCGAGCTCGCCGATCTTGGCATTGGCATCGAGCAGCAAGTTGCGCAGCGATTCATTCTCGCCGCCAAGCTGGGCGCCAAGCGCCGTGAACAGCTCTTCGTCAAGTTCGAGCGGATTGTCAGTCGGAGGAGTGGCGTTCGGTGTCGGATCGGCCGGTTTGTCGTAGAGTCCGGCTCTGCGGGCGAAAAAGCCCCCGAATTTATTCATTGGGTGATCCCCTAAACGCCGATTCGCCCGGCCGAAGCGACGCCGAATCACACTGTTAATAGATCCTAATGGAATCTAAATTTCTGTGGGTAAA
>Ga0111538_10002473_pt1 | contig 25979 bp, 30 predicted proteins | sample SoiMethybrSBSTD1_FD_79669 | JGI IMG/M metagenome (GOLD analysis project Ga0111538, IMG submission 79669) | Bulk soil microbial communities from a Populus tree surrounding site in Tennessee, USA - Soil MetaG P. TD hybrid SBSTD1 (version 2)... | ecosystem: Environmental > Terrestrial > Soil >...
CCCACAAGCGCCGCCGCAACGTTCGACTCGGCAGTCATGGACGAGGCGACTGCCTTGAGGCCTGCGGCGTCCCAGCCGTCCAGGACGTGCGCGGCGCGCCGCACGCCATCCACGACGGGCGACGCAGCGATGAGGCGTATGGCTTCATGGACCGCCAGCTCCGATTGCAGACGCGCGATTGTCTTGCGCGCCAGCTTGCCGTCGGTCTGTATCCGCTCGACGGCCGCCGGCAGCTCGTGTGGCAGCACCGACAGCGAGCGAACGCTACCGGCGACGGCATCGCGGTATCCGCGTAAGGCACGCAGCGCCCGGCCACCGCAGACAAATGAGAGCCGGCTGCCACCGCGAAACTTCTCCACGGCCGTCACGGCAATCAGCCCGATCTCACCAGTGCGCGCGACGTGAGTACCACCGCAGGCGGACAGATCGAAATCGGCGATCTCGATCAATCGCAACGGCCCCTCGCGCACCGGCTCTTTGCGAAGCGGCAGACGCGCGGCCTCTTCCGGCGACGCGAACCTGATCGCCACCGGACGGTTCTCCCACACCACGCGGTTGGCCTCGTCCACGCATCGCTCGACGTCGGCCGGCGTCACTTCTCGCGCGAGGTCGATCGTCGCCGACTCTCCGCCCATGTGAAAACTCATGGTGCGATTGTCGAGCACGCGATCGAATGCGGCCGACAGCACGTGCTGCCCGGTGTGCTGCTGCATGTGATCGAATCGCCGCGTCCAGTCGATCTCGCCGTGAACCGCCTCGCCAACGTTCAGCCCGTCGCCGCGCTGGAGCGCGCTCACGACGTGCAGCACACGCTCGCCATCGTCAATGGTGTTGACGACGTCGGTAGTCCAGAGGCGACCGGTATCGAACGGCTGCCCGCCCGATGTGGGATAGAACGCCGTGCGGTCGAGCACGACCGCCGGTGCGCCTTCATGCTCGACGACAGCCGCGACAACGGCATCGAACGAACGGCGCGCAGGCTCGGTGTAGTAGATGCGCTCGGTCATGACCCGCCTTCGCCCAAGGGCTTCGGCGTGGCAGGCCCGCTATCGCCCGAGGGCTTCGGCGGGGCAGGCCCGCTGTCGCCCGAGGGCTTCGTCGCGGGATCGGGCAGGCCGACTTCGGCAAAGCCCGCGGCACGCAGGACGCAACTGTCGCAGCGCCCGCACGCGCCTCGCAGGCCCGGGTCGTAGCAGCTGTGCGTGATCGAGTAGTCGAGGCCAAGCGCCACGCCACGCCTGATGATGTCGGCCTTGGTCATCATCTGCAGCGGCGCGTGAATCTGAAAGCGCTCTCCGTGAACGCCGCTCGCGGTCGCCAACGTCGCGAGGTGCTCGAATGCGGCGATGAATTCCGGGCGACAGTCCGGATAGCCCGAGTAATCGAGCGCGTTCACACCGATGACGATGTCGTGGGCGCCGAGGACTTCGGCCCAGCCGAGTGCGAGCGAGAGGAACACCGTATTCCTGGCCGGCACGTAGGTTGACGGGATCTCGTTGGGATCGATCGGGCGATCCTTGGGGACCGGGGCGTCCGTCGTCAGCGACGAGCCGCCGAAGGTGGAGAGGTCCACATCCAACTCGATGTGCCGCTCGACCCCGAGCCACGCGGCGACGGCGCGAGCCGCCTCCAGCTCCTTGACGTGCCGCTGACCGTAGCGGATGGTCAACGCGGACAGGCGGAAGCCGTCCGCGCGCGCAATGGCCGCGGCGGTATACGAGTCGAGCCCTCCGCTGAGCAGAACGACAGCGTCAGACACCGCGTGTGTCAGGACTCCAGATGTACTTGTGCAGCTGCAACTGGACGCGCACCGGCAGCTTGTCGGCGAGCACCCATTCCGACAGCGTCTTTGGATCAAGGACGCCGTGCACTGGCGACAGATGAATCGCTGAGGCGCGGCCAACGAGCTCGTGCCGCGCGACGACGTCGCGGGCGAACTCGTAGTCGGCGCGATCCTTGACGACGAACTTGACCTCGTCCTGCGGACGCAGTCGCGCCAGGTTCGTCCAGTCGTTCTTCGCGACTTCGCCGCTGCCCGGGCACTTCACGTCGAGGATCGTCACGACCTTGGCTGGCACACGCTCCGTGCTGCGATGACCGCCAGTCTCGAGCAGCACGGTCTTGCCACTGTCGAGCAGTCGCTGCATCAGGGGATACACCTCCTCCTGCAGCAGTGGCTCGCCACCGGTCACCTCAACCAGCGAGCAGCCGTATCGATCGACCTCGCCGATGACATCGTCCAGGGAACGCTTGCTACCTTCGTAGAAGGCGTAGGGCGTATCGCACCAGCTACAGCGCAGATCGCACGCGGTGAGGCGCACGAACACACACGGCCGTCCGGCGTATGTGGACTCGCCCTGCACCGAATGGAAGATCTCGTTGATGGTGAGCATTCCCGTAGTGTCCGGCTTTAGCCGGACCGGCAATTGGTTATTGTACTAACGTGGGCTTACGCATCGGAACGTCGGGCTGGAATTACCCCACCGGGAAGGGCAAGTGGAACGGCCTCTTCTACCCGGCGACCCGCTCCAAGCGCGCCGGGACCGCGGGATTCGACGAGCTGCGCTTCTTCGCCGAACACTTCAACACCGTCGAGGTGAACTCGACGTTCTACGGTCAGCCGCGGGCAGATGTCACACGAGGCTGGGTCGAGCGTACACCGTCGGCCTTCGAGTTCTCGCTGAAGCTGTATCAGAAGTTCACGCACCCGAAGATGTTTCGTGAGGCGGCGCTCAAGCGAGCGCCGGGGTCAGAGGGTGCCTGGCTCGATCTGCTCGCACAAGTCACACAGGCCGACATCGACGAGTTCCGGTCCGGCATCGAACCGCTCGCCGAATCGGGCCGACTCGGCGCACTGCTGGCGCAGTTTCCGCCCAGCTTCAAAGACACGTCGGAATCACGTGAGTATCTCGCGCAGCTGCTGCACGCCTTCGATGGATACCCCATTGCCGTCGAGCTCCGTCACAAGAGCTGGAGCGACGCGGTCGGCGACACGCTTGCCATGCTCAATGCGTTCGGCGCCGCCTGGGTGCAGATCGACGAACCGAAGTTTCAGTTTTCGATTCGCCAGAACTATCTGCCCAACGTGAAGACGTTCTATTACATGCGCCTGCACGGGCGGAACGCGAAGCAGTGGTGGCGCCACGACGCCAGCGAAGATCGCTACAACTATCTGTATTCCGGCAAGGAACTGCAGGAGTTTGCCGACATCGCCGGGGCCGCGAAGGCGCTGGTGCGGAAGTCGTACCTCTATACAAACAATCACTTCGCGGCGAAGTCAGTCGTGAACGCGGTGATGTTGAAGGCGCAACTCGGTGAGCCGATCGAGGGCGAGTATCCGCCGGAGCTGATCGAACGCTATCCCGAAATCGAGGATCTGGTGTCGCAAGGCCGCCTGAAGCCGGCCTCTACTTCGTCGCGCTCTGCTTCACGGTTGCCCGTTTGATCACGTCGGGGACGCGCAGCTTCTCGACCACGTCCATCCCCGACACTACCTGACCCCACACCGTGTAGCGCGAATTCAGCTGCGGCTGCGCGGACGTCACGACATAAATCTGGCCGTCGAACGAGCGTGGGTCGCCCGCCCACGCGGCTCCGACCGCACCAATACGGTGAGGCCGCTTGGGACTCACTTCAGAGACACCAACAGGTTTGCCGCTGCCGCGCGTTCCCCAGTCCGCTTTTTTCGTCATGTCGCGGGTCTGCGGATCGCCCCACTGCACGAGCATGCCGGGCTCGTAGCGATGCACTCGCAGCCCGTTGTAGTAGTTGCGCTTCACGAGATCGAGGACCAGCGTCACGGTCTTCGGTGCTTCGTTCGGATAAGTCTCGATTTCGAAGGAGCCCTTGGCCGTGTCGAACACGATCACCGGACCACCACCGGGTGACCGCGCAGGAGCGGCTGGCGCCGCAGGCTTCGCGCCGGCCTGAGCGGGCTTACCGGTAGTACTTGCCTGGCCTGCTGCTCCGGCTTGGGTTGCCACGGCTATCGCCATCACCAGTGCACACGCTACGGCTCTCATCGAGTCCTCCTTCGTACGCCAATTTTTCGACAATCGGGCGCGATGACGCAATCCCCACATCGCGGATAGACCGGCCGGCACACGTTCTGTCCCCAGGTGACGAGATACAGATTGAGCAGCGGCCACCAGCGCGACTCCGTCGATCGATAGAGCGCCTGCTCCGTTTCCTCCGGCTGGCGCGTCTTCACCCAACCGAGACGATTCGAGATGCGGTGCACGTGCGTGTCCACACAGATGTTCTGGCCGCTCTTGAACCCGAGAATCAGCACCAGACTCGCTGTCTTCCGGCCGACACCCGGCAGCGTCACCAGGTCGGCCATCGTTGACGGCACGTGGCTCCGGTAGCGATCGACGAGCATCTCACAGCAGGCCTTCACGTGCCGTGCTTTGTTGCGATAGAAGCTGACCGGGTAGATCAGCGTCTCGATCTCCTTCACGTCCAGCCGCGCCATCGTGCGTGGCGTGCGGGCCCGCTTGAACAGCCTCGTGGAGGCGGCGTGCGTCGTCGCATCCTGCGTGCGGGCAGACAGCAGCGTCGCGATGAGGATTTGAAACGGCTCCTCGGACTGCGATTCGGAGATTTTCTCGACCGCCGGCAGATCCATCCCGGCGATCGCGCGGCCAAGCGTGCGCATCACGCGCCCGACGTGTTGTGGGTCTCGCATGTGTAGCGTCCGCCTCTAGGCGGACGGGTGTAGTGTCCGCCTTTAGGCGGACGAGCGTAGTGTCCGCCTTTAGGCGGACCAACAAGTGATGCTAGCATTCGACCAAAGATGCGTAGGCTTCCGACCGTACTGCTCGTCGCGTTCCTCGCGTACCCTGGCGCGTCGATCGCCCAGGAAATCCTTCCGCCGGCCGCGGATCCGCGCATTCAGAAACTTGTCACCAGCATCTCGGAGGACCGCCTCTCCGCGTTGGTGCAGAAGCTCGCCGGATTCGGGACCCGCAATACCCTGTCGGATACCTCCTCACCCACGCGAGGCATCGGCGCCGCGCGGCAGTGGATCTTTGACGAGCTCACGCGCTCGAGTCCGCGGCTGCAGGTCAGCTATGACACACACAAGCTCGCGCGGCAAGGCAGGATCACACGCAACCTCGATCTGCAGAACGTTGTCGCGCTGCTGCCCGGGAAGAGCTTGCGCCGCATCTACGTCACCGCGCATTACGACACGGTGAACATCGGCGACGAAGGACAGATCGGTGCCAATACGCGCGCACCATCGAACACTCCGCGACCGGATGCGCAGCTGCGCCGCAACTTCGACTACAACGCGGACGCTCCTGGCGCCAACGACAACGGCAGCGGCACTGCCCTGACGATGGAGCTGGCGCGCGTGTTGGCGGAGAGCGGCCTCGAATTCGACGCGACGCTGGCCTTTGTGTTGTGGGCGGGTGAAGAGCAAGGCCTCATGGGCGCGCGGGCGCATGCGATGGAGCTGTTCAAGGACAAGGTGCCCGTCGACGCCGACTTCAACAACGATATCGTCGGCAACTCGCGCGGCGGCGACGGCACGACCGATGCCGAGTCGGTCCGCGTGTATTCGGAAGGCCCCGAGGATTCAATGTCGCGGTCGCTGGCGCGCCACATCGCGCGCGCCGCGGCCGTGTACCTGCCGTCGCACAAGGTCCGCCTGATCGCCAGGCAGGATCGCTTCAGCCGCGGCAGCGACCATACGGCCTTCACCCAGTACGGCTTCCCCGCCGTGGCCTTCCGGGAGTCGAAAGAGGATTTCTCCAGGCAGCATGCGGCGACCGACACGGTCGACGGAGTCGATGTTCGCTACCTCGCACAGAACGCGCGCGTGAATCTGGCAGGCGTGGCTTCGCTGGCGCTCGCGCCTCCGGCGCCCATCGTCACCAATCCTCGTGGTCAGATGATGATCGGCAGGCAGCCGTCAGGCTACGACGCGAATCTCCGGTGGAATGCATCGCCTGGTGCGGCGGCGTACCGCGTTTACTGGCGCGAAGCCTGGACGACCGACTGGCAGCACTCGCAGGCTGTGGGGGACGTCACCGAGTTCATGCTGCCGAAACTCTCGATCGACAACTACGTGTTCGGCGTCGCTGCCGTCGGCCCGGGCGGCCATGAAAGTCTCGTCAGCGCCTACGTGCCTCCACCGCGGCGCGATCCTGTCGTCAAGCTTCGATAGATTGCCATGCCCAGACTCATCGAGAGCCCAACGATCGTTCAGGCTGCCGGTACGCCTCCAAAGCGGATCGAGGAGTACACCGGTCGCGTCAACTCCGGCCATTCCGCGGTGAGCGTCGCGCGCATGGTCTCACCGCCTGGATGGAAGGAACCCGGACAGCGGCCGCAGTTCGAGGAGATCACGGTCGTGCTGAAGGGCACGGTGCGCGTCGAGTACGAGAACGGTGTGATCGATGTCAACGCTGGACAGGCCGTCGTGACGTCGCCGGGCGAGTGGATTCGCTACAGCACGCCGCACGGCGGCGCCGAATATATCGCCGTGTGCCTTCCGGCATTCTCAATGGACACGGTCAATCGGGATCTTGAATAGAGTCAGGTCAAAGGGCAAGGGTCAAAAGGCAAAGGCGAGGTACGTTTGCCCTTTGACCTTTGACCTACGGGATCGGCGTGAGCGGGGGCTGGCCCGCGAGCACCGCGATGATGTTCTGCGCGGCGAGCTGAATCATCGTCGTGCGCGTCTCGATCGCCGAACTACCCAGATGCGGTGAGAGCACGACGTTCTCGAAGGCGAGCAGCCCTTTGTGGATCTCGGGCTCTTTCTCGTAGACATCGAGCGCGGCTCCCGCAATCAAGCGATTCTCAAGCGCCCACACCAACGCAGCCTCGTCTACGACCGGACCGCGCGCCGCGCTGATCAGATACGCACTTCGCTTCATCCGCGCGAGCGTCGTCTGGTTGATGAGATGCTTCGTCTCGGGCGTGAGCGGACAATGTAGCGACACGACGTCTGACGTGGACAGCAGGCGGTCGAGCGGCATGAACTCGCCGTCAACACCCGGCTTCGGTCCGCGGCCGGTGTAGGCGACGCGCATCCCGAACGCCGGCGCGCGCGCGGCCACAGCCTGGCCAATCCGCCCGAATCCGATGATGCCGAGCTGCTTGCCGCGCAGATCGGATCCGAGCATGAAGTCGAGCGCGAAGCCTTTCCACCCCCCACGGCGCACGAGCCGATCGCCCTCGACGATACGGCGCATGACACCGAGCATCAGCGACCACGTGAGATCCGCGGTCGATTCGTTGAGGACGTCCGGCGTGTTGGTGACGATGACATTGCGCTCGCGCGCGGCGGCGATGTCGATGTTGTTGTAGCCGACGGCGATGGTGGACACGATCTTCAGATCGCGCCCGGCCTCGAGCACGGCGCGATCGATCGAATCGGTCACCACCGAGAGCAGGCCCTGCTTACCCGCAATGCGGGCGATCAACTCTTCGTGCGGGAGATCGCCGCGGCTGTAGAGCTCGACCTCGGCGGCCTCCTCGAGACGGGTAAGCACGGACGAGGGAATTCGTCGTGTGACGAGAACGCTCGGTTTCGACACGGCTAGTGGTCCGTATGCAGGGATGGAGTACGAGCCACAACTAGCCTGGTACCGAGATGTGCCGGCCGCGACAACGGAGCGGCCGGGTGGCATTCGCGAAAGACATACCCTTAATGGCCGAGGGATTTACAGTAACCGCAGTGGTTGCAGGCCACCGCGGGTTCGATGATGCAGAGACCGTCGCCATCAGATCCGACCGGCAGCGCCATCACAGCATGACTGGGGTGCAGACGAGTGGCCGGCGTTCGCGCTGGTTGCGGATCTGCGGCATGTGCGGCAGTGTGTTTCGCGATCGCGTCGCGGACCAGCGTGCGAAGTTCCTGCTCGGTCATTCCTGTGCGTCCACGTAGTCCACAATACCAATGATCGCCGCGTCAACGGGTGCGCCCTTGCGGCCGAGGGCCTCGCCCGCAGCGCGGCCTTCGATCACCACGAGCACCTTCTCGTGAACGCCGGCGCCCACTGAGTCCACGGCCAACAGCGGCGTCCCGCGCGGCTTGTCGTCGAGACCCACCGGCTGCACGAGCAGCAGCTTGGCGCCGATGAACTTGGCGTGCTTTTGTGTCGCGACGACAGTGCCAACCACTCGGGCGATTTGCATATGCGCTCGTAGGGCCGGTCCTTTTGGACCGGCCTGGCGGAAAGGACGCGCCCTACGGTACGTCTATCTCGTCAACGATACCGACGATACCCGCATCGGTTGGCACTTCGGTCGGGTAAAAGGGAAACGACGCTTCCTTCCCTCGCACGAAGAACACCGTCTCCCCCACACCTGCACCCACAGCATCCACCGCAATGAGCGTTCGGCCGACGGCGCTGCCGTCTGGACCGAGCGGCTGAAGCACCATCAACTTGATGCCATGCAGCGCTTCGTCCTTGCGCGTGGCGACGACGTCGCCGATGACCTTTGCGAGTTGCATGTGGTTGTCGGCCGAGCCCAATTCGCGGCGCGTCCAAAAGGACGCGCCCTACGCTAGTCGCCGGCGGCGACCTCGACGGCATCGACAATGCCGACGATCGCGGCATCCACCGGGCAATCCTTCAAGCCCGCCGCCATGCGCGCCGAGCTGCCGCTGACGATGAGCACCGTCTCACCAACACCGGCATCCACAGTGTCGACGGCCACCAGATAGTTGCCTTCCGCTTTGCCGTGTGGGTCCATCGGGCGCGCCACGAGCAGCTTGTTGCTGACAAGCCGCGGGTCCTTCCGCGTAGCGACAACCGTCCCGACGATGCGGGCCAGGATCATGCGGGATCGAACTGATTAGGCCTTGACGGCGTTGGACTTGCCGATCGGGAGCGCGTCCTCGAGGTTGGCGTGCGGCCGAGGAATCACGTGGACGGACACGAGCTCACCGACCCGCCGTGCAGCGGCCGCGCCAGCGTCGGTAGCGGCCTTGACCGCGGCGACGTCGCCGCGCACGATCGCCGTCACGTACCCGGCGCCGATTTTCTCCCAGCCGACGAGCGTGACCTTTGCGGCTTTGACCATCGCGTCGGCCGCTTCAATCATCGCGACCAGACCCTTGGTCTCCACCATGCCCAGCGCTTCTCCCATGCTTTACTCTACTCTCTGAGATTCTTGACGGCGTCGGCAATGAGCGCCGTGAGTTCGCCGTATGTTAGCCGAATTTCCCCGTCTCTGCTTGCTTGGCGCAGCGTCGTAGCCACATCGGGCGCGAGCCTTGCCGATGTGGCCACATCGGGTACGAGTCTCGACGACGTGGCGTCGTCTGGCACCAGTCTCGCCGAGCCTGCTTCCGGGGCTTCGAGTACCTGACAGAGAATCTGGTCGGTTGCGGCCAGCTCAGAGGGATCGGCGCAGAGCGGCGCCGGCGCGGCGATCCCGTACATTCCGCGAAGCCCCTGCAGGCGCTCCACTTCTTCTCGCGAGATGAGATGCTCGCGACCGAGCAGTCTCGCCACCAGGCTGATCTTGGCGAAGTGCTCGATGGTTTCCATCTTGTAGTACGCGGTCATCACGGACCGGCAGCAGGTGACCGCACCATGATTCGCCAGCAGCAGACCGTCGTGTGCCTTGATGTATTTGCGGACCGCGGCCGGCAGTTCGGCGGTGGACGGCGTGCCATACTCGGCGATCGGAATACTGCCCAGGGTCGTCACGACTTCCGCGAGCACGGCGCGCGTCAGCGGAATGCCGGCGACGGCAAACCCGGTCGCGATCGGAGGATGGGCATGCACGACCGCGTTCACATCCGGCCGATTGCGATAAATCTCCAGATGCATCGGCAGCTCGGACGAGGCATCGCGGTCGCCCGAGAGCTTCTTGCCCTCGTAGTCCACGATCACCATCATGTCCGGCGTCATGAAGCCCTTCGAGACGCTCTTCGGCGTGGTGAGGATTCGCGACTCGTCGAGACGGGCGCTGATGTTGCCGTCGTTCGATGCCACGTAGCCGCGCGCGTACATGCGGCGGCCGGCTTCGACGATCTCGGCGCGCGTCTGTTCTTCGAGACGAGTGCTCATGTGATGGGCCGCCTACAAACGGCCCTACGATCCTTTCGCGAACTTGGCCCGACACGCGTCGGAGCAAAAGTAGTGCGTGGTATTGCCGGCGCGAAGGCCGAGCGACTCACGCGGCGACACCCAGGTCCCGCACACCGGATCGCGCACCAGCTTCATCGGCGACTTGCCCCTCGACGGTAAACCGCCGAAGGCCTCGATGATGCCGTCCACGACTTTCCAGAACGCCCACGCGATCAGGAACAGGAGAACCGCAACGAGCAGCAGTCTGGTCACTGGTTTGTCGTCGCGCCGCCTCCAGCATGTGCGGACGCGATGCCCTCGAGCGCGCGACGGGCAGCCTGTCCTTCCGGACTGTTCGGCGCCAGCGTGACGACCTTCTCCCACTCCGCGGCGGCGGCTTTGAGATCCCGCTTGCCAAACGCCAGGACGATGCCTTTATTCAGGAGCGTCTTGGTGTGCTGCGGGCTGATCTTCAGTGACTGCTCGAACTGCGCCAGCGCTTCATCCGGGCGATTCGTGTAATAGAGGCTGACGCCAAGATCGGTGCTCGCGTCGGCATTCTTCGGATCGAGCTCGACCGCACGCCGATACCACTGAATCGCGTCCTCCCACTGCTCGGCGTCGAAATACGTATTCCCGAGCTGAACAACGGCGTCCAGATTCTTCGGGTCGCTCTTGATGATCGTCGTCAAGGCTTGCACGCGGCCCTCATCAAGCGGCGGGGCCTGCCGGGGATTGCCGGCCGTCTGGCTTTCAGCGCCGGGGGCCTGGGCCGCCGGCACAACGGCCGGACGCCGAGCCTGCTGCGTGCCGATGAGCCAGCCGAGGATCACGCCAAAGCACATGCCGGCGATGACGTAGGCGATGGAATCCGCTTTCATGAGGCTTTGGACTTTGGGCTTTAGGCTTTGGGATCAGGCGCTACAGCCGAAAGCCCAAAGACAAGAGCCGAAAGCCAGATCTTAGTTTACTGCCAGGAGTTCCAGGTAGTCGCGGACGCTGCGCTCGAGGCCCACGAACAGCGCGTGGCTGACGAGCGCATGGCCGATCGAGACCTCGTCCAGGTGCGGCAGCCGCCGGAACAGGACGAGATTTTCGAGGTCCAGATCGTGGCCAGCGTTCACGCCGAGACCGAGCGAAGCGGCCAGGCGCGCGGCGTTGGCGTAGGCCTCGAACGACACACGGCCCGCGGCCTCGCCGTGGTCGAAGGCGCGGGCGAACGGCTCGGTGTAGAGCTCGACGCGGTCCGCGCCAATGTCCGCAGCCCATCGAATCGGCGGCTCCTCCGGGTCGACAAAGATGCTGACGCGGATGCCGTCACTCTGGAGACCGCGCACAACGGCGGCCATCTCCTGCCGTGGCGTGCGCGGGGACCATCCCGCCTGACTCGTGACCTCGCCAGGCTTCACCGGCACCAGCGTGCACTGCGCCGGCTTCACCGCATGGACCATGTGCAACAGGTCCGGGCGCGGATCACCTTCGATGTTGAACTCGACCCGACCATTCAACGTCTGCAGCCACGCCGAAACCTCGTGCACATCTGCGGCCCTGATGTGCCGAGCATCGGCGCGTGGATGGACCGTGATACCGGGCGCTCCCGCATCGACGCATACGCGTACCGCATCGAGCACGGACGGCACTGCACCCCCGCGCGAGTTGCGGACGGTGGCGATCTTGTTGACGTTGACTGAGAGACGAACCATGACGATGTAATTACGTCAGCGCCTGCTTGACCGCGTCCACTATCTCCTGCCCCCATTTCCGGATCTCCGCCTCGTTCTGTCCTTCGAGCATGACGCGCAGCAGAGGCTCGGTGCCGGAGTAGCGCACGAGCAGGCGGCCGTTGCCGGCCAGACGGCTTTCAACGGTGGACATGACCTCGGCAACGCTGGGCAGTGTTTTGAGATCGACCTTCTCCTTGACGCGCAGGTTCATCAGGACCTGCGGGTAGGTCGTGAGCTCGGCGGACAGATCCGCCAGGGAACGGCCGGTTGCGGCCATCGTGCGCAGCACGTTCAACGACGTGGCGAGCCCGTCGCCGGTGAATAGATAGTCCGAGAAGATGATGTGGCCCGACTGTTCGCCGCCAAGGGACAGATCGCGGCGCAGCATTTCCTCCATCACGTACTTGTCCCCGACGGCGCAGCGGACGATGTCGATACCGGCGTCCTTGAGCGCGATCTCCAGACCGATGTTGCTCATCACTGTGGCGACGATCGCGTTTCCCTTCAGCCGGCCTTCGACTTTCATGCGTTTCGCGCACATCAGCATCACGGCGTCGCCGTCGACGACCTTGCCGGACCCGTCCACGAAAATCGCCCGATCGCCGTCGCCGTCGAATGCCACACCAATGGGATAGCCTCCCTCGACGACCATCTTCGCCAGTGGCTCGGGCGCGGTCGAACCGCATCCGCGGTTGATGTTCTTGCCGTCGGGCTGACCCCCGATGTGACGCACGTCGAAGCCGAGATCCTCGAACAGCCTCGGCGCGACGGTCGTCGTCGCGCCGTTGGCGCAGTCGATGGCCAACCGCATGTGGGCGGTTCGCGTATCCGGCGGGAGGATCTCGCGCAGGTGTGCCATGTATTCGGAGCGGAGATCGACCTGCTCGACGACAGCGGCTTCACCGTCCTTCACCGACCACGATTCATCGGCGACCACCGCTTCAACAGTGCGCTCGAGCGCTTCTGTGAACTTCTCGCCGGCACCCGAGAACACCTTGATGCCGTTGTCTTCGAACGGATTGTGTGACGCAGAGATCACGACACCGGCGGTGTAGCCCATGCGCGGCGTGAGATAGGCCACGGCGGGAGTCGGGATGATGCCGGCGCTGGTCAACGTCCCGCCCTGGCTCCTGATCCCGAAGGCCAGTTCCCGCTCAATCCACCCGCCGGACTCGCGCGTGTCGCGACCAGCCAGCACGCGAATCACCGGGCGGGACGCGCCGCTCGCTCCGGCCTCGTCGTGGCGCAGCACCCGCACGAGCGCCGCGCCAAGCCGCCGGATTGTCGGAACGTCGAGCGGTGGATCGCCGGCTTTCCCACGCACACCATCAGTACCAAAGAGCTTTTTCATCGCTTTTCAATAATGGCTTATCGGACCGGAACGATTGCGACCGTTACACGTGCGGTCGTCTGCGGACCGCGTAAGCGCACCGAAGGGTCGGCGGGCCCTACCGTCACGGTTTCAACCACGTTCGTCGTCGCGCCCTCGACCGACACGGCTTCGGTGACCGCGCCCGAGAGCGACTTGAGGGAGCTGGCCGGACCCACGATCTCCACCTTCGACGGGTCCGCAGTGACCTTGTCCACGACGTAGCCTTCCGCCGGTTGCCCTTCGAGCACTGGCAATACGGGAACGGTCTTGGCCGACGATCGCTCGAAGAACAACGCAATGGACGAGGGCGTCACCTGCACGACATCGACGCCAAACGGCGAGCGCACCTCGGAACCGGTCAAGTGATACAGGCGCTGCCCCGGACGCGGCGAGCGCACGTCGAGCACAGCGGCCAGGTCGCCAGACGACAAACGCCCAAGGGTACCCGACGAACCCCGCACTCGCACATCGACCACCGTTGGCGGCTCGCCGACGAGCTCGAGCTGCGCCGGGATGTTGGTGTATTCAAGCGGAATGCGCAGCACGCGCTCGACCGTCTGCTCGCCGGACACGATCAGCCAGAGCAACGCTGCGAGTATGACCGAGACGACCTTGAGCGCGAGATTCCGAAAGAGCCGGATAGCCATCAGGCAATCCTGCTTCGCGCTTCACGCTGACGCGTATCACTGCGAGTCCGGACATTGAGGAGCGACTCCAGGCGCCGCCGCAGCATCGCGGCTTCAACGCCTCGCTCCAGGCTTCCACTGATCGCCAGGGAAATCGCCCCACTCTCCTCGGACACCACGATCGCGACGGCGTCGTTTTCCTCCGTGAGGCCGAGCGCCGCGCGGTGACGCGTCCCGAGCTCTCGACTGACACGCGGATTGACCGAGAGCGGCAGGAAGCACGCGGCCGCAGCGATACGGTTTCCCTGGACGATGACTGCGCCGTCGTGCAGCGGCGAGTTCGGTTGGAAGATGCTCGTCAGCAAATCGTAGGTGACCGTCGCGTCAAGCGGGATCCCGCCCTCGATGTAGTTGCGCAACCCAATCTGTCTCTCGATGACAATGATCGCCCCGATGCGGCGCGCCGCCAGTGTGGTTGCTGCCACGACGAGTTCTTCAACAGTCTCGTCATCGCTCGACGAGCGCTCGAAGTACTTGAAGAACTGTGCCCGGCCGAAGTGCGCCAGCGCGCGGCGGATGTCAGCCTGGAAGAGGACGATGATCGCAAAGACCACGTAGGTGGCGAGATTGCGAATCACCCAGTTGACGGTCTCGAGGTCGAGCCACTGCGAGATGAAGAACAGCGCGATCAGAAAGCCGCCGCTCAGTGCCATCTGCATCGCACGCGTGCCGCGGATCAGCAGCAGCAGCTCGTAAATCAGGATCGAAACGAGCGCTACGTCGAGCAGATCCCACCACGAAACGGCGGGCCGGCGACGAAGCAACTCGGAGAGCCAGTCCATCATCAGACATCGCGATGATACTTCCGGATCTCATCGGCGACGCGTACGACTTCGGCGAGTTCCTTCACGGCATGGACACGGACGATGTGCACGCCGCACAGGACGGCGGCGGTCACCGCTGCACTGGTCGCCCAGTCGCGCGTTCCGGCATCGCCGTCGCGCCGCACCAGCGGTTTGGTGAGGAACATCTTGCGAGACGGACCAATGACGATCGGGCGAGCGAGCTCGGCGAATTGATGGAGGCGCGACAGCACCTCGAAGCTGTGCGGCGCTTCCTTCGCGAACCCCAGGCCGGGATCCACGAGCATGTGCTCCTTGGGTATGCCGGCGCCCGCGGCAAAGGCCATGCTCTCGCGCACTTCGTCGAGGACCTCGTCGACGACTTCGGAATAGACCGCCTGCTGATACATATCCCGCGACCGTCCACGCGTGTGCATCAGCACAATCGGCACGCCATGCTTGGCCACGACCGTGGCTAAATCGGGCTCGTATCGCAACCCGCTGACATCGTTGACCAGCGAGGCGCCCGCCGAGATCGCCGCGTCGGCAGTGGACGCCTTGTAGGTATCAACGGAAATCGGCACGTGAACTCGGCCAGCAAGCGCTTCGATGACCGGCAGAATCCGGCGGCGCTCTTCACCTTCCGGCGTTGGCTGCGCGCCGGGCCGGGTGGACTCCCCGCCTATGTCCAGCAGATCCGCGCCATCCTCAACCATTCGCAGGCCAGCATCGATCGCCGCTTTGGGATCGAGCAACTGCCCGCCGTCTGAGAAAGAGTCGGGAGTGACATTGATGATTCCCATCACCAACGTCCGCTCACCGAGCACGAGGGACCGTCCCCCTTTCAGCGGGATGCTGAACCGACGGCGCGGATACATCGGGATGGATCCTTGTCAGGTCAAAGGTCAAATGTCAAAGGTCAAAGGCGAGGGTAAAGGGTCAAAGGCGAGGGTAAAGGTACGCGACAACGCCCACCTTACGGTGGGCGTTATACCTGAACCTGACTTTTGACCTTTGCCGTTTGACCGGCGGCCCTCACTCTTGCGTCACGGGCCGAGGCGGAATCGACGGCACGATCGCGGCTGACGGCCGCTCCTTCGCGGGCTTCGTCTCGCGTGGCGCGGGCGGCGTGGACGACCCGGTCGCCGACGTCGGCTCGTCGAGCGGCAGACCGGCGCAGATCCGCTTGACTTGGTCTGCGTCGAGCGTCTCGCGCGCGAGCAGGGCGTCGGCCATGTCGAGGATCTTCTGCTTGTGCTCGACGATCAGCGCGTGGGCACGACCGTAGTTGTCCGTGACGAAGCGCTTCACTTCCTGGTCGATACGAAGCGCCGTGTCTTCGCTGTAGTCCTGGTGCTGCGCGATCTCGCGGCCGAGGAAGATCTGCTCTTCCTTCTTGCCGAACGTCAGCGGGCCCATGGTGTTACTCATGCCCCACTCGCAGACCATACGCCGCGCCAGATCGGTTGCGCGCTCGAGGTCGTTGCCGGCGCCGGTCGTGATGCTGTCCATCGTGATCTCCTCGGCGATGCGGCCGCCGAGCAGGATCGCAATCTGATCCTCGAGATACTCGCGCGAGTAGTTGTGCTTCTCGTCCATCGGCAACTGCTGCGTCAGACCGAGAGCCATTCCACGCGGGATGATCGTCACCTTGTGAATCGGATCGGCGTGCGGCAGCATCACCGTGAGCAGCGCGTGGCCGGCTTCGTGGATCGCCGTGACGCGCTTCTCTTCCTCGCTGATGATCATCGAGCGGCGCTCGGCGCCCATCAGCACCTTGTCCTTCGCGAACTCGAAGTCGTGCATGCGCACGACCTTCTGGTTGTAGCGCGCAGCGTTCAGCGCGGCCTCGTTGACGAGGTTCGCCAGATCCGCACCAGAGAAGCCTGAGGTACCACGCGCCAGCACGGCCACATCCACGTCATCAGAGAGCGGAATCTTCTTCGTATGAACGAGGAGGATGCCCTCGCGGCCCTTCACATCGGGGCGATTGACGACGATGCGGCGATCAAAGCGCCCGGGTCGCAGCAACGCCGGATCCAGCACATCGGGACGATTGGTGGCGGCGACGAGGATCACGCCCTCGTTCGATTCGAAGCCGTCCATCTCGACGAGCAGCTGATTCAGCGTCTGCTCGCGCTCGTCGTGTCCGCCGCCGAGCCCTGCGCCGCGGTGACGGCCGACTGCGTCAATCTCGTCGATGAAGACGATGCAAGGTGCGTTCTTCTTGCCCTGCTCGAACAGATCGCGGACGCGCGACGCGCCGACGCCGACGAACATCTCGACGAAGTCGGAACCGCTGATCGAGAAGAAGGGAACGTTCGCTTCGCCGGCGACCGCACGGGCGAGCAGCGTCTTACCCGTTCCGGGAGGTCCCATGAGGAGGACGCCTTTGGGGATGCGGCCACCGAGCTTCTGGAATTTCTGCGGCTCGCGCAGGAAGTCGATGATCTCCTGCAGTTCTTCCTTGGCTTCGTCCACGCCGGCGACGTCCTTGAACGTCACCTTCTTCTGGGCGCTGGACGATAGCTTCGCTTTGCTCTTGCCGAACGACAGAGCCTTGTTCCCGCCGCTCTGCATCTGCCGCATGATGAAGACCCAAAAGCCAATCATCAGCAGGATGGGAGCCCAGTTATAGAGCAGTGCCGCCCACGGACTGGTCGTGGCCTCCCGTCCGGTGACATCCACGCCTTTTTCGAAAAGCCGGTTGCCCAGACCCTCGTACTGAGGCGGTGCGTAACTGCGGAAGGTTTCGCCATCCTTGCGAACGCCGGAGATCTCGTTGCCGGTGATCGTGACCGAGTTGATTTGCCCGCTTTCGACAGCGGTAAGAAATTGCGTGAAATTTATGACTTTGGCGGCGGTTTGGAACTTGGTTGAGAAGTTCCAGACGAGGACCGCGATGACGGCCATGACCATCCAGAACACCAAGCTACGAAGCGTTGAATTCAAAACCACCCTCCAACCAGCTGTGTGGGGGAAACCCTTAATAAGATTAACACTTTAGTGACGATCCCCGGCCTAGGTTTCATTCCCTTCTGAGTAAGACCAGTTTTCCGCGTCGAAGTTCCACGCGACCGCCTGGAACGTCGGCACCCGCCGAAAGCCCGGCCGCAACCCCGAGTGCGGATTCGACGTGTTCCAGGCCGATTTCACGACCATCCCCTACCATCCGGAGGCCTTTGAGCAAGACCCGGCGCTGGACCGGTGAGGGTTCCTCATCCAGCGCGGCGGCATCAATGTCGAGGCCGTGGGGAGCCTCCCTGGCCAGGGCACTGAACCGTCGGTCTGCCAACTCGTCGAGCCATTGACTGTCGTCGCGGGCCAGCCCGGCCGCGCGAGCGATGGCATTAGTGGTATCGGCTCCTGCGGCCAGATTCAATTCAGGGAGAACCCGATGCCGGATGCGGTTGCGGGGGTTCTTGAGGTCGGTATTCGTGGCGTCCTCGACCCAGGTCTGGCCCGCCCCTTCGAGATACTCGCGCAGTTCCGCGCGGGACGCCTCGATCAATGGCCGAATCACGTCTCCGCGCTGCGGATAGATCCCACCCAACCCGGTCATGCCGGCACCGCGAATCAGCTTCAACAGAAACGTCTCGGCCTGATCGTCCCGGGTGTGGCCAACCGCCACGCGATCGGCGCGAATCTCGATCGCGCATCGACGCAGCGATTCGTAGCGCAGCCGCCGTGCGGCATCCTCAATCGAGAGTCGTTGCGAGGCTGCATACGACTGGACGTCCACGGCCTCGACGTGGACCGGCACACTGAGTTGAGCCGCAAACTCGCGGCAGAACTGCTCGTCGCGCCCGGCATCTGGCCGCAGCTGGTGATTGATGTGCGCGAGGGCGACGACGCTGAAGCCGCCATGCTCTGAGAGCTCGCGCAGGAGGAGTGTCAGCGCGACTGAATCCGACCCACCCGAGAGCCCGACGAGGACACGGCTCCCTGGCGGACACAGCGCATGTCGGCGGATGGTTCGGCGGACTTGCTGGAGAAGGCGGGTCATGACGTCAGGCTGGGCTAGGCCTGTTAGAATTATCGTTTGTGCCGGAGTAGCTCAGCCGGTTAGAGCACGCGTCTCATAAGCGCGGGGTCGGCAGTTCGAGTCTGCCCTCCGGCACCAACCTTCGCTCGCTTCGCGAGCTTCGGCTGGCAAGCCAATTCGGCCCGTCCACCGAAGCGCGTTGCGCGAAGGTGGATTGACAAGCCACGCGAAGGCTGTCCGCCGTAGCTTCAGCGAAGGCGGACGCTACTTTACTCACCAGCCAGCTCGATCACCGCCGCGGCTATCAGCGGGATCAGTATCTCGTGATGCCCGACGAGATTGATTCCAACCCCGCTCGTTCCCGCCACTGGCCTGGACACTACGTTCGTTTGCGGCCGATACAGCCGCAGGAAATCGATGTTCACCGTCGTCAGGCCATCGAGTGACACACCCTGATTTCTTGCCAGCGCGACAGCCTTCAGAAACACTTCCGGCAGCACGACCGCTGACCCGCAATTCAAGTACACACCACCAGTCAGCCGACCCACGGACGAGGCAAAATAGCGGAAGTCGCGAAGACTGGCGTCGCCAATCGCCGCGCCGGACGCATCCGGATGCATGTGCACAATGTCGGTGCCAAGCGCAACGTGAACAGTGACCGGCACTCGCAGACGGTGAGCGGCGACGAGCAGGCTGCGCTCAGCGTGCGCCGGTTTGACGTCGGCGAGATACGCCGCCACAGCCTGACCCAATCCCAGTCCGCGTTTCGATCCGCTGCCGACGATTTCGTTGAGCAGACGGCCCGTCTCTTCTGCCATCCCAAAGCGGCCTGGCCCGAGCGCTTCGTCGACGTCTTCCGATGTCGCGCCGGAGAGCGCGATCTCAAAGTCATGGATGATCCCGGCGCCGTTCATTGCCAGCGCTGACACGTAGCCTCGTTCCATGAGATCGATGAGTACTGGCGACACGCCGGTCTTGATCACATGCGCGCCGATACCCCACATCACACCAGCCTCACGTTTGTGCGCGGCCACGATCGCCCGCACGACGCGACGCAGATCCGCTGCGCCGAGGATTGCCGGCAGTGCGTCAAACCAGGCCGCGAAGGATCCGCCTCGCGTGACCGGTCGTGCAAAATCCTCGGCGCGTGCCTTCGATTGTCGCGACGACAGCGGATACGTGCGCACGCCGGACAGATCGAACTCTTCGTAGGGGAACGGCATGCGGTAAAGGTAACCCGGAACGGCTTGGCCGCGGCGTGTGCGACCCGCGAATGCTTTCGACACCGCGCTCATTTCCGCGGATGCGTCGCGGAGCTGTGGGAACGTTGGATCGCTCGACACGGGATCGCCGATCGGCAGCAGGGACCGGAAGCGACTCGAAGTTGATGTGTGTGGTTCTCCGCGGGGCTGAACGTTCATCGTCGGGGGGAGAACAACCGGTCAGTCGGATACGTCGAACTCGTACTCGCCAAGGACACTCTTCTGATCGCTGTCGCGAACGAAGAGGGTGTAATGGCCAGCGCGCCGCAATTCATCCACGGGAATGAGCAGCATCAAGGGCGCTCCGGAGGCAGGCACTGAAGACTTGCCTGATGAAACGGCTGATCGATTCGCATCAAGAATCTCGTACGTCAACGACGACGATGGCGGCGGCGTCAGGAGGTCGGCCGACAACGCAACGACGCGCTGACCGGGTGCGATGGCGACGGTCGTGGCCGCGCCGCGAGTCGCGCCGCGCAGCATCACCGGTTCAATCGACTGCGGACCGCCGGCATCACGAAGAGCAGGTACCGTCACCAGGGACTGGTAGCCCACCACCAGCGCCAGCGTAGCGGCCACTGCCCAGGGCGCCGCGACCATCGGCCGCCGCCACCACTTCGCACTCGTCAGGACGACGACGGGGCGACCCATCTGAGTGTTGGGGGCCATGGCCACGCCGGCACGCCGGGCTTCCTGCCGGATCATGTCGCCGAGCCTCACATCCTCGGCGCACTCCGGGCAGTCAAAGTAATGGTCTTCGAATTCGAAGCGTTCGACCTCGGTCATCTCGTCAAGGAGGTAACGTTCCGAGGCCAGTCCATCGAGTGCTTGTTGATGCGTCATGGCGTCCTGCACGTTTAGTGAGGGAATGTCCCTAGACGTTTCATGACCCCACGAATTCGGCCCTGAACCGCTGTTTGGCCCGGTGCAGCAGCACTCTCAAGTAATTCCGGTCGATACCAAGCCGCCGGCAAACATCGTCTTTGTCCGCTTCTTCGAAAAACAGCCAATGCAGGAGCTGCCGCTCTTTGTGAGGCAGGGTCTCCATGACGGCGCGGACGTGGGCTCGGTCCTCATCCAGGCCGACTGCCATCTCGGCGTCGATGCCGGGATCGGGCAATGCCGCCCCGACCTCCTCCTCGAGGGGTGTGGTCTTCGAGTGGGAGCGATACATCTCGAACAAGACGTTGTTGCTGACGCTATTGACGAAGGCGCCGAAGCCGCCCGCGGACTGAATACCGCCGGGCTGGCGAAGCGCCTTCATGACACGGAGGAACGTCTCCTGCCGGGCGTCCTCGACCTGCGCTGGGGAGCGCAAACGCGATCGCAGCTTGATCGACAGAAGATCCCCGAAATAGCGGGTGAAGTGCCGCTCCGTTTCAGGCTCTCCCGACGCCAAACGATCGAGGTACGCACGGTCGAACTCAAATCGCCCTTCGCGTGACACGCGAGCAAATCGTACGCTCGCCGTCTTCCGACGCGCAAGGCGAGCCGCAGTGTCACCCGGCCGTAGGAGACGGCAGGGCCTCTAGGCGCACGCCATCCGAGTGTTGGCGTTTCCGGCGCAGCCGCCCATCATGCGGAAGGGACGGAACGATACGTGGCACTCGTAGGTCCGCAGGAAGCTGAGGAATCGCTTGTAGTCACTCGGATCCATGTTGAAGGCACGGACCAGCATCTTGTAGTTCCCGCGGGTATGCGCCAGGCCCTCCCGCACGAGCTGACGCACGTCTTCTCGAGTGATGTCGTGGTTCATGAACGGTTCATGCACTTCCGACCAGAACGAGACGCGGTCCTTCATCAGGCGGTCGAGACGGTGCTGCAGCGTCGAAGAGGCTGCCGCCGATGGGGAGGACACCGGCACGGTCAGCACGGTCGAGGAGGCCATCAGGGCGACGTCCGATCGCGGAGCGCTCTGCGTGCTCCGAGCTGAGACATCCGACGGAATCGAGGTCGTTTCGATGCGGCCCGATCGAGAGCCGACGACGAGACGCTCGGCCACATTCTTCAGCTCGCGCACATTGCCAGGCCAGTCGTAGCTGACGAGCCGCTGCATGGCGTCGGCTGCGACCTCGGGCATCGGAAGGCGATGCGCGGAGGAGAACATGGACAGGAAATGCTTCAACAGCACCGGAATGTCGCCGCGGCGGTCGCGGAGGGGCGGGACCTCGATGTGCACGACGTTGAGGCGGTAGTACAAGTCCTCACGAAACGTCCGTTCCCGCACACACTCAGACAAGTTCCGGTGAGTCGCCGCTATCACGCGCACGTCGAGGGCCGGCAACGCACGCTCGGAACCGACACGCTGAATCTCGCCAGTCTCCAGGAACCGCAGCAACATCGCCTGCATGCGCAGGCTCATCTCGCCCACCTCATCCAGGAAGATCGTCCCGCCGTGTGCCGCTTCGAGCCAGCCCTTCTTGTCCCGATAGGCACCGGTGAAGCTGCCGCGCACGTGGCCGAACAACTCGGATTCGAGCAGCGAGTCGGGCAGACCCGCGCAGTTGATCGCCACGAACTTGTTGCCGCGACGGGCACTGCCCTCGTGAATCAGACGCGCCACCAGTTCCTTGCCGACACCGCTCTCACCGGTGATGAGCACCTTGGCGCTGCATCCTGCGGCGACGTCGATCTCACGTTCGATCGCGCGCATCGCAGCACTGGTGCCCAGCATGACGGTTGATTTGTCCAACATCTCCGTATCCTCCGCTATCCCTCTGTCAGATCCCTTAGTGCATCCAGTGAGGGATCCGTTTCAATTGGGATTTCCCCGCATCGACGCGGCTGTTCGCCCCACGACGGGTCGTGGGGATCAACGAACGAGGTCGCTGGGATCAACGAACGAGGTCGCTGAAGCGAACAGCGACGTCGATGCGAACGCGGAATTTACCTAGATGAGCCGGCAACGAAATGGCGGCGGCCGACACTATCGAGATGGAACGGGATCGTGACGAAATGAACAGGCTGTGCTGGAACGAGCGCGGTGTCTTCTCCGTTGACTCACGTAATCAACATCGCGTCGCCGTAGCTGTAGAACCGGTACCGCCGCTGCACGGCATCTCGATAGACGGCGAGGATCTCCTCGCGGCCCGCAAACGCCGCCGCGAGGAACAGCAGCGATGACTTCGGCAAATGGAAATTGGTGATGAGGCCCGACACCAGCTCGAAGCGATGACCAGGGCGGATGAACAGGTGGGTCTCACTTTCTCCGGGCCGCACGACCCCATCGTCCAGACCCAGTGACTCCAGCACGCGGGTCGTCGTCGTGCCAACGGCGATGATGCGACGTCGATCGCGCTTTGCTCTCGTCAGCGCATCAGCGGCTTCGACACTCACCGCATACCGCTCTGGATCGACGTCGTGGTCTTCGACCTTGTCGACGCGTACCGGTTTGAAAGTTCCGTATCCGACGTGCAGGGTGATCGTCGTCCGCTCGACGCCGCGCGAGGCGAGCTCCTCGAGCAGTGGCTGCGTGAAATGCAGGCCAGCCGTGGGCGCCGCCACTGATCCCGATGAGTGCGCATACACCGTCTGATACCTGTCGCGATCGGACGCCTCGTCATCTCGTTTGATGTAGGGCGGGAGCGGGACGTGGCCAATCCGCTCGATGAGGTCCGCGACGCGTTCACCACTTGGCGCCTCGAGCCGAATCGAGCGCCGGCCGTAGAAGTGACGCCCGAGCACTTCGCCGACGAGCGTTGCCCCGTCTCGCTCGAAGCGCACCTGTGCACCGGGCTTGAGCTTCTGTCCGGGGTGCATCAACGCTTCCCACTCCTCGGCGCTGCCAACCTGCGCCTCGGCCCCCCCCACCCCAGGGGCGTCAACTTCCAATCGCCGAATCAACAAACATTCGACCGCACCGCCGCTCGGGACGCGATGACCAAGCAACCGCGCAGGGAATACGCGTGTGTCGTTGACGACGAGCAGATCGCCCCGAGTCAGATGTGCCGACAGCTGATCGAACGTCGTATGCTGCGTCTGCCCGGTCGCGCGGTCGAAGACGATGAGCCGAGAGCCGCCGCGCTCGGCCGGCGGATGTTGCGCGATCAGCTCCTCGGGAAGCTCGAAGTCGAAGTCGCTGACGTTCACGATCCGAAGAAGCGTCCGAGGTTGGTTCGGCCGCGCGTTGCTAGCAGGCCCTTCCAGAGATCGCCAACCTTGGCGATCCGCTGACGCACGTTGTCGAGCCTGAAGTCCTCGATGCGTGCGCCCTTCTCGACCTCATCCCAGGTCAGCGGCGTCGAGACCGTCGCGAGTGGCTTCGGCCTGACCGAGTAGATGCTCGCCAGTGTCTGCCCCCACGCGTTCTGTTTGTAGTCCACCAGCACGCGGTTACGCGGGCGGCGCGCGACCCGGTAGTCGAGCGTCATCAGCTTCGGGTTCCTCGCCGCCAACTCCGTGGCGAGCGTCTTGGCAAAGGTCAGCACCGTGTCCTGCGTCGGCTCACGCACGATCGGCACGTAGACGTGCAGCCCGCGCGAGCCGGTCGTCTTGACCCATGGCTTCATGCCCAGCGACTCGAGCGCGTCGCGGACGATCAGGCCGCACTCGCGCACACGCTCGAAGGATGTGCCCTCACTGGGATCCAGATCGAAGTGCACGTAGTCGGGCCGGTCGTAATCATCGCAGCGCGCGTACCACTGATTCAGATCGATGCACCCGAGATTGATCACCCATAGCAGCGAGGCCAGATCGTCGATCACTGGAAAATTCACGACCTTGTCGTCGTTGTGTGAGATGGGGCAGGTGCGGACCCAGACCGGACGCGGCGTCGGCGCTTCCTTCATGAAAAACTGGCTGCCGGCCGCGCCATTCGGGTAGCGGCGCATGACCATCGCGCGATCGCGGATGTGCGGCAGCAGCACGTCGGCGACGTCGGCGTAGTACTGAATCAGGTTTCCCTTGGTGATGCCCCGCTCCGGCCAGAACATCTTGCGCAGGTTCGTCAGACGGACCTCGCGGCCCTGAACCTTCAAGATGACGTTGTCGGTTGTTGTGGGAATGACAACCGTCGTCGCCACGGTCATCGGCTCAGTAGACTCGCGACCACGCTGATCAACCAGCCGGCGAGCAGAAACGGAACCGCGGCAATCACCAGGAGCAGCAGGATCATTCCGCTGACAAACAGCCAATCGGTTGCCGATGGACGGCGATGCTCGTAGGCATGCCGCTCGAGCAGCACGATGTTGCGGTCGTTGGCCTTCCAGGCAAAGTCGAAGAGATCTCCGGCCACGGGCAACAGTCCGACGAGCGCGTCGATCGCCACGTTGAAAATCATCCGGAGCTGGACCACGCGCGGGATCCCGAGATCACGGCTTTGCCAGAGCAACGCGATGGCGAAGAGCGGCGACGTCAGATCGCCCAGGCCGGGCACCAGACCGAGTATCGGATCGAGCCCGATGCGGTATTCGGTGCCTGGAACGACAAAGGCTGAGTCGAGCAGACGAGAGATGTTTCGCAACGCCTTGAGGCGCTGTTCCTGTCTCGCGCTCAGCGCACGGAGACGCGTTGCAGAGTCAACCCCCAACGCCCCACTCCCAACCGCCAACCACTCCCAACGTCCAAGGGGAGTTATTTAAGTCCCCATTTGATCAGCAGTGCTCCAACTGTGAAGCCGGCGCCCACCGAGACCATCAGCAGAGTGTCGCCACGCTTGAGCCGCTTAGAGTCCACGGCATCGCTCAGCGCCAGCGGAATCGTTGCGGCAGTCGTATTGCCGAACTTCTCGATGTTGATGACGACCTTCTCTTCCGGCACGCCGAGCCGCTCGGCCGCCGACAGAATGATTCGCCGGTTGGCCTGGTGAGAGACCATCAGATCGATGCAACCGGCGGTGAGATTGTTGCGCGCCAGAATGCGGGCGCACGCTTCCTCGGTGTTGCGAACCGCAAACCTGAACACCGTTCCGCCGTCCTGCTTCACGTAGTGGAGGCGCTGCTGGACCGTCTCGATCGACGCCGGCATCTTGCTGCCGCCGGCCGGCATGCACAGCGCGTCGCCGCCGCTGCCGTCCACATAGTTCTCGAAGTCGAGGATGCCGATCTCGGAATCATCGCTGGCCTCGACGACGGCCGCGCCGGCACCGTCACCAAAGATGACGCACGTGGTGCGATCGGTGTAGTCGATGATGC
>Ga0111538_10002475_pt1 | contig 25973 bp, 20 predicted proteins | sample SoiMethybrSBSTD1_FD_79669 | JGI IMG/M metagenome (GOLD analysis project Ga0111538, IMG submission 79669) | Bulk soil microbial communities from a Populus tree surrounding site in Tennessee, USA - Soil MetaG P. TD hybrid SBSTD1 (version 2)... | ecosystem: Environmental > Terrestrial > Soil >...
AGAACCCGATCTGCGCAAAGCGCTGCATGTCGCCGGAGCGATCGAGCGAGGTCAGCAGCATCAGGCGCGTCGGCGGAATGTCTCGTGCCTTCACGATCCGCTCGCCGAGCATGGCGCCGTCCATGTCCGGCATCTGGAAATCGAGCACTACCGCGTCGAACGGCTTCGGGCCCGGCTGGCGCAGGATCGTCAGCGCATGCTCGGCGCTCGCCGCGGTCTCGACCTCGTAGCCGGCATGTTTGAGCTGGCTGGCCAGCACCTGGCGATTGGTCGTGCTGTCGTCGACCAGCAGCACGCGCCGGCCTTCTGCACTCTTGTCGATGCGCGGCTCGCTGTCGGTGACGGCAGCGGGCTCGAGCGGCAGCGTGAACCAGAAAGTCGAGCCCTTGTGCGGCTGGCTGTGCGCGCCGACCTGTCCGCCCATCATTTCGACCAGCTTGCGCACGATCGACAGGCCCAGGCCGGTACCGCCGAAGCGGCGCGTCGTGGACGAGTCCGCCTGGATGAACGGCTGGAACAGGCGATCGAGCGATTCCTGCGGAATGCCGATGCCCGTGTCGCGCACTTCGAAGTGCACCAGCGCGCGGCCGTCCTGGCGGCCGACGCAGCACACTTCCAGCACGACTTCGCCGCTCTGCGTAAATTTGATTGCGTTGCCGACCAGGTTCAGCAGGCACTGGCGGATGCGCTGCGGATCGCCGAACACGCGCTCGGGCACTTCCGGGCGCACGTTGACCACCAGCTCCAGGCTCTTCGCCGCGGCCTGGAACGCCATCATCGAGCCGACGTCGTCGACGTTCGAGCGCAGGTCGAGCTCCAGGTCCTCGATGTCGAGCTTGCCCGCTTCGATCTTCGAGAAGTCGAGAATGTCGTTGAGGATCGTCAGCAGCGAGTCGGCGCTGGCGCGGATCGTTTCGGCGTAGTCGCGCTGCGCCCGGTCGAGGCCGGTTTCCAGCAGCAGCCCGGTCATGCCGATGATGCCGTTCATCGGCGTGCGGATCTCGTGGCTCATGGTCGCGAGGAACGTGCTCTTGGCGCTGCTGGCCTCTTCGGCTTCCTGCTTCGCCATGACCATCGCCTCGCGGCCCGCGCGCTCGTCGGTGATGTCGCGGATCGAGCCTGCCAGCCACAGCGGCCGATCTTCGGTATCGCGCTCGGCCGAGGCGCGCGAACGGACCCACAGCCACTCGCCGTCACGCTTGCGCAGGCGGTATTCGACGTCGTACGGCAGGCCGAACGTGAGGTGATCGCCCATCGCCTTGCCGACGATCTGGCCGTCCTCGGGATGGATGAACGTCTCGATCTTGCCGTCGGCGGCGCTGTCGTTCGCGCCGTAGCCGAGCATCTGGCGGAAGCGCGGCGAGTACCAGGTCTCGCCCGTGCGCAGGTTGAATTCGAACAACGCGTCCTGCGTGCCGGAGACCGCCCGCTGGAAGCGCTCCTGCGCCTCGCGCAGATCTGCGGACTGCCGCGCGATTTCCTGCTTCGCCGACTCCTCGTGCGTCGCATCCCAGTCGATGCCGAGCACGCGGATGGGATTGCCTTTCCTGTCGCGCATCACGCGGGCATGGCATTGGATGTGACCGACTGTGCCGTCCTGGAACAGCGCGCGGTAGCGGTACGCGAACAGCTCGTCCTTGCTGGTGAGCACCTTGGTGAAGTGCGCCACCCAGCCTTCGCGATCGTCGGGATGCACATACTTATCGGTGTACTCGGTGCCGCGGAACTCGCGCGGCGCGCCGAGGCGCTCGAGGAACGGGCTGTTCGCGTCGATGCGCGTGATGTCTTCCTTGATGTCCCACTCCCACACGGACAGGCGGGCAGCGTCGTTCGCCATGCGGATGCGCTCGACCATGCGGCGGTTCTCGGCTTCCGCGGCTTCGGCGCGCTCCAGCGCTTCACGCAACCCCTGCGTTTCCGCTCGCGAGCGGACGGCTTCGGCCAGCGCGAGCGCTTCGGCTTCCGACTTGCGCATGTTGGCGGAACCGAAGAAGCCCGTGGCGAAGATCGCGAACACGGCGACCGAGTGACTTTCCAGGTACGACCACCAGTTGCCGTCGTACGGCGACAGCATCGGTGCAATCAGCATCAATAGCGCGCTGATCGTGGCGATCAGCGTGATGTGCCAGTGCCTGTTCGAGGACAGCGCGAGCACGACGGCGAGCAGGTAGCCGATGCCGACCGCGGAGTCGAGGATGTTGGTGATGTCGAGCGCGAAGATTCCCGCGCACATCACCAGCAACCACCACAGCAGATTGCGGCGGCTGTGCAGATCGCCGCCCAGACCCTTGAGGATCGTGTCGCGACGCTCTTCCTCCGGCATCTCGATCAGGCTGCGCAGGTAGTAGCGCAGACTGAAGGCGCCGAACAGCAGCAACGCCATCAGGAAGTAGCCGAGCCCGTTCATCGCCAGGTACGACTGGCCGAAGAAGCGGCCAATGGTCGCGCGCTCGCGCTCCAGCGACAGGTCGAGCAACAGCACGCCGTCGCTCTTGTCCGCGATCCCATAGAAAAGGTGCGGCGTGCCCGCGACCGGTTCGAAGCTCGTGTACGGACGCGTGGGATTAGCTCGCAGCGCCGCTGCCGCGCGCGCGGCCTCTGTGCCGGCGGGCTGAGGCTTCGCATCGGGCGCGAGCGCGTGCTGCAGGTGTGAGGCGCTGAACGAGTTGGCGAAAGTTTCGAGCGATTCGCGGCCTGCGTCGCCGGCCAGGATCGCTTCGCTGATGGCATACGCCTTGGTCACGGCGACGTCCGCGCCCAGCCGCTGCGCAACGACCTTCTTTTGTTGCAGCAGGGGCGCGCCGACGATCGACAGCAACAGCACCAGCATCAGGATCGCAATGATCGACGCCTGGCCTGCGATGACTCCCAGGAGATTCTTCGACATTCTCAATGCCATGAACGAGGCGGTCCGCCCTGCAATGGAACAGCGGCAGCGTGCGCGGAAACTTTCGCCCGCGACTGTGACGCAGTTCGCACTTGGTTCTGGAGTCGCGTTTCAGCCCGACAGTCTTGCCAACGCCGCCCGCAAATCGCTCAGTTTCGGCGGCTTGTTGAGCACGTGATCGACGTGCGCCGGGATGTCGCCATCTTCGACCAGTCGCTGGCCCCAGCCGGTGAGCAGCACGATCGGCGTTGTGGGCGAAGCGGCTTTGACGGCAGCAGCGACACGGCGGCCATCGACGTGTGGCATGCCGAGATCCGTGATCACCATGTCGAATGCTTGGTCGAGTCGCTGTGCGTCGGCGAAGGTGTCGATGCCCGCTTGACCGCCATCGGCGGCCGTGACCTTGTGACCGTCGCTCTGCAGCGTGGCGCGCAGCGATTCGAGCACGAGCGGATCGTCGTCGACGATGAGAATGGAAAGCGGGCGCGGTGCGGACTCGAGTGCGGTGGGCTGCGGTGCGGCGGCCGCGACCTGAGCCACGGGGAACACGATACGCATCGTGGTGCCTTGATGCAGCGTGCTGTCGATCTCCAGCTCAGCGCTGTGTCGTCGCACCATGCCGTACACCATCGCGAGGCCGAGCCCGGTGCCGCGCTCGCCCTTGGTCGTGAAGAAAGGCTCCAGGCAGCGCCGCCGCGTGGTTTCGTCCATGCCGATGCCGGAGTCCGCGACTTCCAGTTGCACGGCCTCCGCAGAGCCGCGTGTGCGCACGGTGAGCGTGCCGCCGTCCGGCATGGCATCGACTGCATTGAAGATCAGGTTGGTGAGCGCGTCGCGGATCTCGCTCTCCTGTCCGCGGATCGCAGACAGCGATGCCTGCAACTCGGTACGCATTGCAATAGCGATGCCGCGTTGCTGCGGCAAGTCGCGCCAGCGGACGCGCGTCATCTCGATCACCTGCGTGACGACGGGATTGAGATCGATCTGCGTGAGCGTCGCCTGCCGCTCCTGCGGCCGGTAGAACTCGCGCATGCCTTTCACGGTCTCGCCGACGTCGGCGATGGCGCGCCGGATGATGCTCAGATAGCCGCGCGCACGATCCGTGAGCCCGGACTCGTGTTCGAGCAGCGAGTCGGTGTAGAGCGCGATAGGTGCGATCGCGTTGTTGATGTCGTGGGCGACGCCGCTCGCCATTTGTCCGAGCGCCCGCAACCGTTCCTGCTGCATCACCGTTTGCTGGCTTTGCTGAAGGTCGTCGTACGCCTGCTGCAGCGTCGCGTAGAGCTGCGCCTGGTGAGTCGCGAGCGCGACGTGATCGCTCAGCTGGCGCAGGAACTCGCATTCGTTGCTGGAGAAACTGTGCGCCTCCCGACGCGCCGCGATCAGAACGCCGAAGACAGTGCCTTGTGCGAGCAGCGGTGAGATGACCAATGCACGCAGGTCCGCAGCAACGAGCCGTTTGGTCAAGTCGCTGCCGGTGCGGCTGATGTCCGGCTCGTAGATCAGCTGCCCGCCCATGCATGTCGCCAGTCCGTTGCTGTCGATGGCAACGCGCTCGTGCTCCGCCAGCTGCGGCTTGCTCGAAAGAGTGACGGTCAACATGCGATCCGCTTCGTCGTGCAGGCAGATGCAGCCGAAGTCGATCGGCAGATCCACTTCGAGACTGCGGATCACGACCTGGAAGATGCTGCGCAGGTCATGCCGCTCGCCGATTGCGCGCGTGATCCGGTGCAACAGGTCCAGGCGGTTCAACTGCAGCTGCAATCTTCCTTGCGCAGCGTTGAACGCAACTGCGACGTCGGCTACCTCGCGCGGGCCGTCGATTGCCGCACGGGCATCGCGAGCGCCACCGGCCTTGGCTCGTGCGACTTCGGCGATCGCTGCGATCGGTCGCGCAATGCGTCGGGCCGCATAGGTGGCTACCGCTATCGTCGCTCCCACGATCAACGTGACGAACACGAGCGCGGCGAGTCCGCGTCTGCGCGTGGGCGCGATTGCGCTCTCGGCATCGACACCTGCATACGCGATCCAGTCGGTGCCGGAGACCTGACGGAATGCCCACAGCCGGTCCTTGTCGTCGAAGGCCGGTTCACGCAACAGTCCTTCGCCCCGCGCGAGCATCGTTGCAATCGCCGGCGTGCGGCTGACGTCCTTGCCGATCCATTGCTCCGGAGCGTCCGAGTGCGCGATCACCGTGCCCGGTCGCGCGACGATTCCCGCGATGACGTGTTGGCGATCGACTCGGCCGAACGGTTGCAGCTGGTGCAGGTTGATCTGCATTCCGACGGCGCCGATGACGCGTCCGTCGTCGCTGCGAACCGGCTGTACTGCCGTGACGCCCCAGGTGCCGCTGATCTTGCCGATCAGGGGCTGCGAAAGACGGAACATGCCGTCGCGAATGACGGCGTTTTGCAGCTCCGGGTCCGCCACGCGCAACCGCTCGCCACTGGGCGGCGGCTTGGCGCCGCAGAGAATGTAGCCTGCGGCGTCGACCACGATGATGTTCCCGGCGCGCGGATAGAGCTCGCGCAAGGTCGCCAACTCGGGGTCGCAGCGCACAGGGTCCATCGCGCGCACCAGCGGCCGCTGCGCGATGGTCTCGAGCGTGGCGCGAAAATCGCCGAGGAAGCGTTCGCTGCGCGCCGCGGTTTCATCTGCGACGCGCCGCGTGTCATCCGCCGCATGAGCGAGGTCGCGACGCGCGGCGTCGAACAGCAGCAACGCAATGACGCCGAGGAGGGGCAGGGCGACGACGGCAGCGAGCCGCGCCAGCTCAAACAGGATGGGGCGGCCGGGCGCCGGTCCGCTCGCGCCGCCCTGCGCAGATGCCTCTGCCATGGAGGGCATTATTCAGAAAGATCGACTCTTTGTCTTCCTTGTCGGTCCTGGCGATCTTGGCGAGAGAAATTCTTAGTTCTTCCATCTCCCTCCGCAGCGACCCAAGCAACAGCGATCCAGGTGCGCTGGGAGTGACAGATTCCGGCGTGGTTTGCGGAGGAGAGAGAGAAGACCGGAATATCTCTCGCCAAGATCGCCAAGACGCCAAGAAGAGAAGAGTCTTGAATTCCGAGTTCAGACGCTCCTACTTGGGCGCGAGGTACTCCGTCGTGAGCGCGAGCAGCGCGCGGACGCCGGTGTTCATGCCGGCTTCGTCCAGATAGAACAGCGGCGAGTGATTGAACGCGGCCTTCGCCGGGTCGCGGTCGGGCGGCGTGATGCCGATCCAGAAGTACAGCGAGGGCACTTGTTGCGCGAAGAGCGCGTAGTCGTCCGCCGTTGTCTGCAGACTGATCTCGCGCACGTGGTCCTTGCCAACGAGCCGTTCGAATACGGGCAGCGCTGCGGCCGTGACAGCCGGATCGTTCACGACCGGGGGCCCCGACACCTCCTCCGAGGACCCGGGCTTCGAGAGATCTTTGAACCGCACAGTTGCAGTCGCACCGTTGGCTGCGGCGATGTTGCTCGCCGTCGTTTGCATGCGACGGACAATGTCATTGCGGACGTCCGTGCTGAACGTGCGCACGGTGCCGATCATCTGCACCTCATCGGGAATGATGTTGAAGCGGATGCCGCCTTTGATTGCGCCGACGGTAATGACCGCCGGGATCGCTGTAATGTCGAGCTGCCGGCTGACGATCGTCTGCAGGCCGGTGATGATCTGCGCGGAAGTCACGATCGGATCGACGCCGCCCCATGGTCGCGAGCCGTGGGTCTGCCGACCCTTGACGACGATCGTGAAGCTGTCGGTGCCGGCCATGAAGGGACCGGAGCGATAACCGATCGTCCCGGTCGGCAGCGACGCAATGACGTGCAAGCCATACATGACGTCCGGCTTGGCGATCTTGAACGCACCCTGCTCGAGCATCAGGTCGGCGCCGCCGCGCTCGCCTTCGGGCGGACCTTCTTCGGCCGGCTGAAACACGAACAGTACTTGCCCGGCCAGCCGGTCGCGCATGCCCGCCAGCACTTCGGCGACGCCAAGCAGGATGGCAACGTGCGAGTCGTGGCCGCACGCATGCATCACGCCGACCGTTTCGCCGCGAAACTGCGCCGTCGCCTTCGACTTGAAGGGCACGTCGGTCTGCTCCGTTACCGGCAGCGCGTCCATGTCCGCGCGCAGGCCGACGGTGCGTCCCGGTTTCCCGCCGCGCAGGAGACCGACCACACCCGTCACGCCGACGCCCGTTTTCGTCTCGATGCCGAGCGCGCGCAGATGCTTGGCGATCTGTTCTGCGGTACGCACTTCCCGGTTGCTGAGCTCCGGGTGCGCGTGGAAGTCGCGCCGCCACTCGATGGTCTTCGGCTCGATGGCCTTCGCGGCCGCATCGAGCTGGGCGCTGGGAATGCCGCCGTCGGCGGGGCGGGCGGCGGCGGGAATGGCCAGCGCCGCGAGGAAAAATCCAGCCAGTCGGCTGTGCATGCGAGGGACCTTCGTAAGGCCAGGAGCGTTATCGGGCGATGATGATTGCTATTTCGCCCCGATGGGGCAACCCCTTACAATCGACCGGCTTTTAGGGCTGAAGGGGAGCACTTCCGTGCAGACCGCGAATGAAGGGCAAGCGGTGCCGACTCCGCCCAGAGACGGCGCGATGCGTGAGCCGGGTTACGAGCCGCCGGAGGCGGTGGCCGACGACGCGCGCTACTCGATGGAAACGCGGCTGATCCGCACGCTGCTGCACGCGTTCGGCAACCCTCCCATCGCGTTCAATCTGTGGAACGGCGACCGCGTCTCCCCGCTCGGTTCGACGCCGGTCGCGACGCTGCGCATTTCGGATCGCCGCACGCTGCTGCGGCTGTGCACCGATCCGGACCTGCAATTCGGCGAGCTGTACAGCGCCGGCAGGATCGACGTGGACGGCAGCATCATGCGCATGATCGAGGAGCTGTACCTCGGCGCCGCCGAGGCTGCGCGGCCAATCTCGTTCCGGCGCCGTTTCGCGCAGTGGCGCCATCGCCGGCCGCGCAACACGCTGACGGGCTCGCGCGAGAACATTCATCACCATTACGACATCGGCAACGATTTCTACGCGCTGTGGCTCGGCGAGACCATGGCGTACACCTGCGCGTATTTTCCGACGCCGACTGCAACGCTCGATCAGGCGCAGATCGCGAAGATGGATCACGTCTGTCGCAAGGTCCGTCTGAATCGCGGCGAGCGCGTCGTCGAAGCCGGCTGCGGCTGGGGTGCATTGGCGCTGCACATGGCGCGTCACTATGGCGTGAAGGTGCGTGCGTTCAACATTTCGCGCGAGCAGATTGCTTACGCGCGCGAGCGTGCGCAGGCGCAAGGTCTCGCGAACGAAGTGGAGTTCGTCGAGGACGACTACCGCAACATCTCGGGACATTACGATAAGTTCATGTCGGTCGGCATGCTCGAGCACGTCGGCGTCGAGAACTATCCGGAGCTCGGGCGCGTCATCAAAGGCTGCCTCAAGGACACCGGCATGGGCCTGGTCCACTCCATCGGCCGCAACGTCGCGAAGCCGATGCACCGCTGGATCGACCGGCGCATCTTCCCCGGCGCGCAGCCGCCGTCGCTGAAGGAAATGATGGACATTTTCGAGGGCTGCAGTTTCTCGGTGCTCGACGTCGAGAACCTCCGCCTGCACTACGCCAAGACACTCGAGTGGTGGCACACGCTGTTCGAGCGGTCAGCGGAGCGCGTCGCGAAGATGTTCGACGAGCGCTTCGTCCGCATGTGGCGGCTGTACCTGCTCGGCTCGCAGGCGGCGTTCAACGTCGGCGAGCTGCAGCTGTTCCAGGTCGTGTTCGCGCCGGGGCGCAACAACCAGATTCCGTGGACGCGGGCCGACATCTACCAGAGATGAGCCGACGATGAGCGAGCGCGACTCCTGCGACGTCCTGATCGTCGGCGGCGGGCCTGCGGGCTCGTCGTGCGCGCGCCTGCTGCGCCGGGCCGGGCTCGACGTGCTGATCCTCGACAAGAGCGAGTTCCCGCGCGACAAAGTCTGTGCCGGCTGGATCACGCCGCAGGTCGTCGAAGAGCTGGAGATCGACACGCGCGACTACGAGCAAGGCCGCGTGCTGCAGCCGATCAAGAGCTTCATCGCCGGCATGGGCGAGCGCACCGGCAAGTCGGTGCACTACGACAAGATCGTCAGCTACGGCATCCGCCGCTGCGAATTCGACAACTACCTGTTGCAACGCTCCGGTGCACGCCTGCGCCTGGGCGAAGCCTGGGAGTCGATGGAGCGCGTCGCTGGCCGTTGGCTCGTCAACGGCTCGATCAGCGCCGCCCTGGTGATCGGCGCCGGCGGCCACTTCTGTCCCGTGGTGCGCTTTCTCGGCGCGAACCTCGGCAAGGGCGAGCGCGCGATCGCCGCGCAGGAAATCGAGTTCGAGATGACCGACGAGCAGGCCACGCGCTGCGGTGTCGAGCACGATCGTCCCGAGCTGTACTTCTGCGACGACCTGAAGGGTTACGGCTGGTGCTTCCGCAAAGGCAATTTCCTCAACGTCGGGCTCGGCCGCGAAGGCAATCACCGGCTTGCCGAGCAGGTGCATGCGTTCAGCGGCTGGCTGCAATCGCAGGGCAAGGTCCCCGCGGATGCGCCGTCGCGCTTCAAGGGGCACGCGTATCTGTTGTACTCGCACGCGAAGCGTCCGGTCGTCGGCGACGCTGTGCTGATCATCGGCGATGCTGCGGGTCTGGCGTATTCCGAGAGCGGCGAAGGCATCCGCCCGGCGATCGAGTCGGGGCTGATGGCGGCGCAGATCGTTGCCGCCGCGCGCGGCGATTACAGCAAGCAGCGTTTGAGCGAGTATGAAACGAAGCTCGAGGCGCGCTTCGGCGAGCGCAACGGTGATTCGCTCGCAAGCTCGTTGCCGGAATCGTGGAAGCTTGCGCTCGCGCGCTCGCTCATGCAGACGCAGTGGTTCACGCGAAACGTCGTGTTGAATCGCTGGTTCCTGCATGCCGACACTGCTGCTCTGCGCGCCTGACAATCCATGTCTGTCGCACTCTCAATGGTCCTGCTGCGGGAAGACGTCGCTGTGCCTGCCGCACGAATCGAGCAGGAGCTGCGGACGCGCTATCCGGGTCTGAACGCAACGACTCCCGAGGACGACAAGAACATAGCAAGAGTGAAGCTGCGCGACGGCGAATTGTTCGTCGCACCCATGCCCGCGCCGATTCCCTGGTCGGACCTCGAAGGGCCCTGCGCCACCAGCCTGCTGTGGAAGAACGCGGCGGATGAGGTCAAGCCTCATTGCGCGCATCTCATCGTAAGTGTTCTGACGGAGCTGAGCGAAGTCGAGCGACAGATTGTGCTGACCAAGGTGACGGTTGCGGTGCTGGCTGCCTGCGACGCTGCCATCGGCGTCTACTGGGGCAGCGCGTCACTTCTGGTGCCGAAAGACTTCTTCCTCGAGTATGCCGAAGAGATCCTGCCGCTCGGTCCGCCGCTCGACGTCTGGGTCGACTTTCGTGTCGGCTGGCAAACCGACACGACGAGCGCCGGCTTCACGCAAGGCATGGAATCGCTCGGTCACATGGAGCTGGAAGCGCGCGACTGGCCCGAAGAGCCGAGCGAATTGCGCGACCGATTCCGGGAACTGGCCCGCTACCTCGTCGAGAACGGACCCGTGATCAAGGACGGTGACACGATCGGGCAGGACGCGGCAGAGAAGGTCCGCGCCGTCTACGCTCCGTCGACGTTCGGACAGAACACTCGCGTCATGCAGCTGCACTACTTGTCGCCGCCCGCGAAGCCGTGGTGGAAGATCTGGTAGCTACTCGGTGCGCTCGATGCTGACGACCTTGCCGTCGACGATCGTCACCAGCATCGGCAGCTGGCGGTTGCCGGCCTGGTAACGCCAGCGCTCGGTGACTTTCACGCCGACTTTGTTGGTGTTGCCGAGCGTGTTGCGCGCGTAGATGTCTTCGTGCGAGACATCCCTTCTCTGCGGCTCGCCGCACTTCTCCAGGACCTCAGCAGTGCTGGCGGTCTCGCTCACGACCCACTTGCCGCAACGCATGGATTCGGCGTGGGCCGCGATCGGCACGCTCGCAAATGCAAACATGAGAACTGCAATGGCACGCATCTTATGTTCTCTGACGCTTAGATCCGCGGAGTAGGATACGCGCACTCGCATGAACGACGCCATGACGTCACTCGTCGCGCCGCGCGCGGCGACGGTCGCCATGCCCCGTCAGGCGCGGCTTCAGTAGTTTTGCGACCAGCCCCGTCCAACCCGTTTGATGCGAAGCGCCGACGCCACGGCCGGTGCTGCCGCAGAAGTACTCGTAGAACAGCACGTAGTCGCGGAAATGCGGATCGGTCTGCTGCTGCGGATACTGGCCGAGCACAGGCCGCACGCCCTGCGCGTCCCTGAGAAACAGTCGCTCGAGGCGCGTCGCGAGATCGTCGGCGATCTGATCGAGCGTGCGCAGCTGACCGGAGCCGGTCGGACACTCGACCCGGAAGTCGTCGCCGTAGTAGTGATGAAACTTCTGCAGCGACTCGATGATCAGGAAGTTCACCGGAAACCAGATGGGCCCGCGCCAGTTGGAGTTGCCGCCGAACAGGGCCGAGTCCGACTCCGCGGACACGTAGCGCACCGTGAGATCGGAGCCGTTGACGCGGAACACATAGGGATCGCGCTCGTGCACTTTCGACAGTGCGCGCACGCCGAAGTCGGCGAGGAATTCGTTCGGGTCCAACATGCGCACCAGCAGCTTCTTCATTCGATGGCCGCGCAGCAATGACAGCAGGCGGCGCTTGCCGCGACCCGGCTGGTCCCAGTGCGAGACCAGCTGCGCGAGATCGGGGCGGTAGCTCAGGAACCATTCGAGGCGCGCCGCGAACTCGGGCACGCGCTCCAGCAGCTCGGGCTCGAGCGTTTCGACCGCGAACAGCGGAATCAGCCCGATCATCGAGCGAACTTTGAGCGGCGTGTTGTGCCCGTCCGGCGTACGCAGCACGTCGTAGAAGAACTTGTCCGTGTCGTCCCAGAGCCCGACGCCGCCTTCGCCGAAGGTACTCATCGCCTCGGCGATGTGCAGGAAGTGTTCGAAGAACTTGGTCGCGACGTCTTCGTAGACGTTGTTGTGCTGGGCCAGCTCGAGCGCGATGCGCATGAGATTGAGCGCGTACATCGCCATCCAGCTGGTGCCGTCCGCCTGGTCGATGTGGCCGCCGGTCGGCAGCGAGGCGCTGCGGTCGAACACGCCGATGTTGTCGAGACCGAGGAAGCCGCCCTGGAACACATTGCGTCCTTCGGCGTCCTTGCGGTTCACCCACCAGGTGAAGTTCAGCAGCAGCTTGTGGAACACGCGTTCGAGGAACTTCAGGTCGCCATTGTCGCCGCGCTGCTTGCGATCGATCTGGAACACGCGCCACGTCGCCCACGCGTGCACTGGCGGATTTACGTCACCGAACGCCCACTCGTAGGCGGGCATCTGCCCGTTCGGATGCATGTACCACTCGCGCGTCAGCAGCACGAGCTGCTCCTTTGCGAACTCGGCATCGATCAATGCGAGCGGGAGCGTGTGGAAAGCCAGATCCCACGCGGCGTACCACGGGTACTCCCACTTGTCCGGCATCGAGATGATGTCGGCGTTGTTCAGATGATCCCACTCCCAGTTGCGGCCGTGCTTGCGCTCCGGCGGCGGCGCGACCTGCGTCTCGTCGCCTTTCAGCCACTCGGGCACGTCGAGATAGAAGAACTGTTTGCTCCAGATCATTCCGGCGAACGCCTGCCGCTGCACCAGCTGCCGATCGGCGTCGCCCAGGTCGCACTGGATGTCGGCGAAGAACTCGTCGGCCTCGCGAATGCGCGCGGCGCAGATCGCATCGAAGTCCGCGAACGGTCGCTCGTGCGCCGCCTTCGACAGTCGCGTGCGGATCTCAACGGCGCCGCCGCCGGGCACGTCGAGTCGATACCACGCAGCGGCTTTGGTGCCGGCGAGTGCGGGATTCACTGCGTCCGCGCGGTTGCCGATCACACGTTCGTGAAATGCGTCTTTGACGTAGCCGGCGTTGGGAACGCCGTAGAGTCGATGAACGTTCGTCTCGTTGTCGGTGAAAAGAAAAGCGGGCCCATTGTCGACATACCAGTGGTAATCCCCAGACTGATCGTGATGCACTTCGACGTGCGCATCCTGCCGCCTCATGCGCGGCCTCGCAGCGCCGTTACGCCAGGACCAGGTATTGCGAAAGAACAGCTGCGGCAAGATGTGCAGCGGTGCTACTTCGGCGCCGCGATTGTGAACCGTGACGCGCATCAGGATGTCGTCGACATTCGCCTGCGCGTACTCGACGAACACATCGAAGTAGCGGTTCTCATCGAACACACCCGTGTCGGGCAGCTCGTATTCTGGCTGGGTGCGCGAGCGGCGCTGGCTTTCCTCCACGAGCAGGGCATACGGATACGCGCGCTGCGGATATTTGTAGAGCATCTTCAGGTACGAGTGCGTCGGCGTCGCGTCGAGGTAGTAGTAGAGCTCCTTCACGTCCTCGCCATGATTGCCTTCGCCGTTCGTCAGTCCGAACAAACGTTCCTTGAGGATCGGGTCACTGCCGTTCCACAGCGCCAGCGACAGGCACAGATGCTGCTCGTGATCGCTGAAGCCGGCGATTCCGTCCTCGCCCCAGCGATAGGCGCGGCTGCGCGCGTGATCGTGCGGAAAGTAGCCCCACACGTCGCCGTTCGCGCTGTAGTCCTCGCGCACGGTGCCCCACTGCCGCTCGCTGAGATACGGGCCCCACTTCTTCCACGCCAGGTCGTGCGGCGAGCACTGCGCGAGCCGCTCGCGCTCAGCGCCAGGCGCATGCGCCGCAGACCGCCGCGTCTCGGAGCGCTTCGTCACGGCGGGTCTGAGCTTCGTTCTCATTGCTTCAGCCTCGACTCACCACAGGCGCCTATAGTAAAACGTCACGCTGCAACGGGCGCATGCGCGCCCACGGAGCCAGCAAAAGGTCCTGTCGAGTTGACCGCCTCACCGGAGATTCCCGCCCGCGTTCTGCAGTTTCTTGCCGAACGAATCGATACGGTGCCGCAGCTGGAGGCGCTGCTGTTGCTGTGGGAGAGCCCGCAGCGGCAATGGACCGAAGAAGAGCTCGCCGCACGGATCTACGTGGACCGGCCGGTCGCGGCGACGATCATGCTGGCGCTGCTGCGGCAGCAGCTCGTCACGCAAGAGTCCGGCTCGGCAGCCTATCGGTACAACCCGCAGTGGGATTCGAGCGGCGAAGTGATGCCGGAAGTCGCAGCCGCCTATCGCCGTCATCTTGTCCACCTCGCAACGTTCATTCACTCTCGCGCGTCGACCGCGGTGCGCGAGTTCGCCCGCGCGTTCGATCTGAAGAAGGACCGGTGAAGCGATGCTCGCCATAGTCAACGCACTCGGGACGCTGACGGTTGGATTGTGTGCCTTCCTGCTGCTGCGCGCCTACGCGCGTGTCCGGCAGCGTCTGCTGCTGTGGAGCGGGCTGTGCTTCGTTGGGCTCGCGATTTCCAATGCGGTGCTGTTTTTCGACCTGGCAGTCTTTCCGGCGGACGTCAGTCTGTACACGTGGCGCCTGGCGATTGCCGCATTTTCGATGTTGCTGCTGCTCTACGGGCTGATTTTCGAGAGCGACTGACGCATGTTCGAAGGATTCCTGCTCGGTGTGATCGTCACGGCGTCGCTGGCCGCGAGCGCGTTCTTTTTGAAGTTCTGGCGGCAGACGCACGACAAGCTGTTTCTCGGCTTCAGCGCCGCCTTCGCCATCGAGGGCATCAACCGCCTGGCGTTCCTGTTCCTCGATCACCCGAACGAGGGCAATCCGATGATCTACACGATCCGCCTGTTCTCGTACCTGCTGATCCTGGCTGCGATCGTCAACAAGAACCGCGCGTAATCAGAGCGCGCGCGGCGGATTCGAACGGCGTGCGAGCAGCCCGTCTATCGAGAGCGCACCCGGCCCATAGAAGATCAGCACGAGCAGCATGAAGCCCCACAGGTAGTGCTGGCCGATCGCGGCCTCGAAGCCTTCCTGAAAGAGCACGTGGGCGTAAGAGATGACCGCGAGCGCATTCACCGCGAACAACCCGATCGCGCTCAGCCGGCCCCACAGACCGAGAATCACGAGCACTGAGAACACCAGTTCGCCAGCCGTGCCGGCAACCGCCGCGGCGTGCGGCGGCAGCAACGGAACGCGGTATTCCGATTCGAACAACGACAGCGTCTGGCCCCAGTCGCTGACCTTGAGCCAACCGGACTTCAGGAACACCCAGCCGACGTAGACGCGGACGAGCAGCGCAAACGGGGACTGCAGCAGATTCAGGAGCTGCACGATGCGCGCATACACGCCGGCGAGATTGTTGTTCGACATGGTCGCCTCGCTGTGGCAATGCCGGGCGCAAGTTTGGCCTCACATATATATGTGAGGCAAGCCGGGTCCGGGTTACCTACTGCAGAGACCGAGGCTCCAGCAGCTGCACGCTGAACTTCTTCTCCGCATCCATCCACACGCGGCTGACGGCCAAGCCCGCCGTGGCCGCGAGATCCGCGAAGCTTTCGAGCGTGTACTTGTGGCAGAACTCGGTCGTCAGGTGCTCGCCTTTGCCGATGTGCACCGTTTCATCGCCGACGTGCACATCCTGCTCGCGCTTGCTGATCAGATGCATCTCGATGCGGCTCTGATCCTCGACCCACAAAGCCTTGTGCTCGAAGGCGTCGAGATCGAAGTCGGTGCCCAGCTCGCGGTTGAGGTGCCGCAACGCGTTGACGTTGAACTCCGCCGTCACGCCGGCGCGATCGTTGTATGCGCGCTCGAGGATGCGCGGGTCCTTCTTGAGATCGATGCCGATGAGCACTGCGCCGTTCGCGCCGATGATCTGACGCATGCGATGGAGCAGTTCCTGCGCCTGCTCCGGCGCAAAGTTGCCGAGCGTCGAGCCCGGGAAGTAAACCGCACGGCGACGCGCGGCATAGACCGACGCCGGCAGATCGAACGGCCGCGTGAAATCGGCGCAGATCGGAATCACGCGCAGCGTCGAGTAGTCGCGCTGAATCGCGCTCGCCGCAGTGAGCAGGTGATCGCGTGCGATGTCGACTGGCACGTACGCAGCCGGCTTTTCGAGATGGTTCAGCAGCAGGCGCGTCTTGGTGCTCGTGCCGCTGCCGAACTCGATGATCGCCGCGTCCGGCCCGATGTAATGCGCCATGTCCGCCGCGTGCGCATGCATGATCTGCAGCTCGGTGCGCGTGAGGTAGTACTCCGGCAGCTCGCAGATGCTGTCGAACAGGAACGAGCCGAGCTCGTCGTAGAACCATACCGGTGACAGCTGGCGCGGATGCTTGCGCATGCCTTCCAGCACACCGTTGGTGAGTGCGTCCGTTCGCGAAGGTGCAGCGATCGTGCTCGGATGTTTTGCCATCGGATCTACCTCGAACTCACAGATTGCGGGCCAGCCGTGCGCCCATGAATTGCCAGCGGGCGTCGGCGTAGAAGAAATTGCGGTAGCTGGCGCGGATGTGATCGGCGGGCGTGACGCACGAGCCGCCGCGCAGCACCAGCTGGTTGCACATGAACTTGCCGTTGTACTCGCCGAGCGCGCCCGGCGGCGGCTGATAGCCGGGATAGGCGGTATAGGGCGACGAGGTCCATTCCCAGACGTCGCCGAACATCTGCTTCATTCCCGGCTGCACGCCCGCGGCCGTCGGATGGAGTGCGCCGGTGTTGAGAAGATTGCCGATCACGGGCAGTGATTCGGCTGCAATCTCCCATTCCGCTTCGCTCGGTAGGCGGGCGCCAGCCCAGCGCGCAAACGCGTCGGCTTCGTAGAAGCTGATGTGACTGACGGGCGCGCCGATGTTCAGCGGCTGCAGCCCGTGCAACGTGAACTCGCGATCGAGCGACTCGGCCCAGTAGATCGGGTGTGTCCAGCCTTCGCGCTGGACCGTGCTCCAGCCGTCCGAGAGCCAGAACTCCGGGCGGCGATACCCGCCGTCGCGGATGAATTCGAGATACTCGCCGTTCGTGGCGAGCCGGTCGGCCAGCGCATACGGCTCGACGAGCGTGCGGTGACGTGGCAGCTCGTTGTCGAAACAGAAGTGCTTGCCGCTCGCGCCGATCTCGCGGATGCCGCCATCGAACGAGATGAAGTGCATCGGCGCCGCGGATTCGGCGGACTCCTCAGCGCCCGCCTTGTACGCGGGCAGCAGCGGGTTGCGCGAGAACAGGTGCATGATGTCCGTGAACATCAGCTCCTGGTGTTGCTGCTCGTGATTCAGACCGAGCGTCACGACCGCGAGCATCGTTTCGTCGTCGGAACGCGCACGCAGCAGTTTCTGCATGTGCTCGTCGACGTGCTCGCGATAACGCACGACTTCTGCGACTGTGGGACGCGTCAGCAGACCGCGTTGCGGCCGCTCGTGCATCCGGCCCACGGTCTGATAATAGGAGTTGAAGAGATATTCGAAATCCGGATGAAACGCGCGATAGCCGGGGAGCAGCGGCTTCAGCAGGAACTGCTCGAAGAACCAGCTGGTGTGCGCGAGGTGCCACTTCGCAGGGCTCGCGTCCGGCATGCTCTGCACCACGTAATCTTCCGTCTCCAGCGGCTCGCAGATCCCGAGCGAGACGCGACGGACGTGCGAATAACGGGCGGCGAGAGTTTCTGCTGGACGGGCTTCGGGGAGCACTAGAACCGGTTGCGGGGCCGCCATCTGGACTCCTTAGTCGTTCGTGCGCGGAGGACGAGGCACCGCCATTTTCCCAACGCCCTCGGGCACGAAAAAGTTGCCAAAAGGTATCGGGTTGGTGGCTGAACGTGCCGGCCGTGGCCCGACCGGCTGTGGTCAACTCTACGAGGCGCAGCCCTCCGGCGGATGCCTCGAAGGGGAGAGCAGTCAACCACCAATATGTGACGGCCCGTGGCAGGTTTAGGTCCCCGCCGGATGACCGGGTCGCCCTTTTTCTTGACGGGCCGGGGGCCCGCCGATTTAATACGCGTCCCTTGGGGATTCAGTCAGTTCTGACTCAATCCCATTCCGCCTGGCCAGGTAGCTCAGTTGGTAGAGCAGCGGACTGAAAATCCGCGTGTCGATGGTTCGATTCCGTCCCTGGCCACCACTTCTCGCTAGAAAACAAGAACGATGCCCCGTTGCGCCGTCTTCGCTGCCCTCGTCACCCTGGCCGCGTGCAGCTTGCCCAGGGCGCCGCAGCACACGGCCGCTCCAGTCACTGGACTGCCAGATACGGCGGCCCTGACGCGCGAGATTCCACGCCTCCTCCAGACCAGCGGCATCCCCGGCCTCTCCATGGCGGTTGTCCAGAATGGACGCGTCGTCTGGGCGAGCGCCTTCGGGACCATAAGCGATAGCGCGCAGACACCGGTCAACCCCGGCACCATCTTCGAGGCTGCGTCGCTCAGCAAACCGGTCTTCGCCTACATGGTTCTGCGGCTGGCCGACCGCGGCGAGTTCGATCTCGATCGCCCGCTGTACGAGATGCTCGAGTATCCGCGCCTCGCACATGACGAGCGGTACAAGCGGATCACCGCCCGCATCGTTCTCTCGCACGGCACCGGGCTCCCCAACTGGGGTGGTGAGAAGCTGACGCTGCGGTTCGATCCCGGAACGGACTACGGCTACTCCGGCGAGGGCTTCGTCTTTCTGCAGAAGACGGTCGAACGGGTCACCGGCCGTTCGCTCGATGAGCTTGCCCGGCGCGAGGTGTTCGAGCCGCTCGGCATGACGCGCTCGAGCTATGTCTGGCAGGATCGGTTCGCCGGCAACGCAGCGTATGCCAAGAACTGGTTGTGGCAGGTCGCTCCGGCGAATCGATACACCGAGGCCGAGGCGAATGCCGCAGCCTCGCTGCTCACGACGGCGACCGACTACGCGCAGTTCGTTGCAGCGGTGCTGACAGGGCGCGGGCTCTCACCTGCGATGTGGAATCAGTATCTGACGCCCGTGCGGGAGACGAGCCCAGGCATTCACATAGGACTGGGCATCAGAGTCGAGGAGCGGCCGGACGGTCGCACCTTCTACCACAGCGGCAACAACGGCCGGCGGTTCACGTCGTACATGACCGGGGACATCGCGCAGGGGCTAGGCCTCGTCTACTTCACGAACGGGCCCAATGGCACGTCGCTCGTCGAGGCGCTGACCTCGCGCGTCCTCGGCAATGAAAACCCGGCGCACAATCGAGCGGAGTATGACCGGTACGACGACCCGCACCTCCTCGCGATGCAATCAGTGCAGCGCGCGGCGGCAGAGCACGGTGCTGACGCGGCGCGAAAGCAGCTCCGAGCGATCTCCACGAACCCGGCGACTCGGCCGTCCTTCGACGACCTCCTGCAGTTCGGCGCCTTCTTCAGCGGCCGAGGCCTCGCTCCGCTCGCGATCGAAGTGATCGAGCAAGCCATTGCCCACTCCCCGACGTCTGGCGATGCCCATCTCGTGTTGGGCCGGGCATTGGAGTCGGCCGGCGATCTAGAGGCTGCGATCGCGTCATACCGGCGGGCGCTGGCGCTGAACGCCGATCCGGACGACGCACAACGGCAGATCGAATGGGCGGAGGACCGTGTTGCTGCCCGCGCGCGGCCCGTTGCCGTCTCCCAGCAGATCATGGAGCGCTACGTGGGTCAGTATCAGCAGCAGGCCATCGCGACTCGTAACGGGCGTCTCTACTACAAGGGTGCTGTAAGCCCTGAGTCCGCGCTCACGCCGATCGCCGAGGATTTGTTCGAGGTCGATGCAGACCCGACGCTCCGCATCCGTTTCGTCGGCGACACGGCCCGGCCGGCAGTGAAGCTCATCGGGATCTACAGCGACGGAACCACGGACGAGTGGCCGAGATCGCAGTGAATCCTCAAGCCCCCAACGCCTTCTTCATGATGGCCGCCCCGTGCTCGAGCAGGAAACTGCGAAATGCCTGAGCAATGGGCGAGAGCTTCTTGTCGCGCAGGTGAATGACGAACCAATCGCGCACGACGGGAAGGCCGCTGACGTTCAGGGTCACGAGCTTGCCGGTCGCCAGCTCGAGCATCACGGTATGCATCGAGATGAAGCTGAGCCCCATCCCGGCCATCACCGCCTGCTTGATCGTCTCGTTGCTGGTGACCTCCATCGATGTGCGATAGGTGGCGCCATGCGCCTTGAAGACGTGCCCCATCGCCGCGCGCGTTCCGGAGCCTTCTTCCCGAATGACGAAGTTCTCATCGCCAAGCTGTTTCACCGGGATGCGGCGTTTGTTCGCGAGTGGGTGATCGGGCGCGGCGATGATCACGAGCGGGTGCTTCGCAAACGGCACGGCAACCGTCGCGAGCTCGCGCGGCGGCCTGCCCATGATCACGAGATCGATCTCGTTCGCCGCGAGCAGCTTGATGACCTCCTCGCGATTGCCGACCGCAAAGCGGATCGTCACGTCCGGATACGCCGGCGCGAAGGCGGACAGCAGCGAGGGCGCGAAGTACTTCGCCGTGCTGACCGCGCCGAGCTTCAACACGCCGCGCTTCAAGCCGCGCAGGGCGGCGAGCGTTTCAGCTGCCTCGCGCAGTAGATCTGTCACCTGCGTCGCATAACGCAGCAGCTCCTGTCCCGCCGCCGTGACGTGAATCGTACGTCCGATGTGCTCGAACAGCGGCAGCCCCGCTTCCTGTTCGAGCAGCTTGATCTGCTGCGACACGGCTGGCTGAGAGAGATGGAGCTCGCGCGCTGCGCGAGTAAACGAGCCGTAGCGCGCGACGGCGGTGAAGACGCGCATCTGACGGAGGGTGACGTTGCGCATAAGCGGAGCTTATGCATAAACCAAGAAAGTTCAATTGGATCTTATGGGAGTCACGAGGCAGCCTTGATTCATCAATGACAGGCAATGGCCCGAGGCAACGATGACCATCAAGCAACTTGCCGCTCGCGCTCCCACCGGGGCCCACCGCTATCGCGCCGGCGTACTCAAATATGCCGATATGGGCTACTGGGACGGCGACTACGAACCGAAAGACACCGACGTCCTTGCGCTCTTCAGAATCACCCCGCAGGACGGCGTCGAACCTAGGGAGGCCGCAGCAGCTGTCGCTGGTGAGTCGTCGACCGCGACTTGGACCGTCGTCTGGACAGACCGGTTGACGGCTTGCGACCGCTATCGAGCCAAGGCCTACCGGATCGAACCGGTGCCGGGCGCGCCTGGACAGTATTTCGCGTACATCGCCTATGACCTCGACTTGTTCGAGCCTGGCTCGATCGCCAACCTGAGCGCATCGATCATCGGCAACGTGTTCGGCTTCAAGCCGCTCAAGGCGCTGCGGCTCGAGGACATGCGCTTTCCGGCCGCCTACGTGAAAACGTTCGCAGGACCGCCGACGGGCATCATCGTCGAGCGCGAGCGGCTCGACAAATTCGGCCGGCCGCTGCTCGGCGCCACCGTGAAACCCAAGCTCGGCCTCTCCGGCAAGAACTACGGGCGCGTCGTTTACGAAGCCCTGCAGGGCGGTCTCGACTTCACCAAGGACGACGAGAACATCAACTCGCAGCCATTCATGCACTGGCGAGATCGCTTCCTGTACTGCATGGAAGCCGTCAATCGGGCGCAGGCGGCGACTGGCGAAGTGAAAGGTCACTACCTGAACGTCACCGCCGCGACGATGGAGGATATGTACGAGCGTGCCGACTTCGCGCGCCAGCTCGGCTCCGTCGTCGTGATGATCGATCTCGTGATCGGCTACACGGCCATCCAGTCGATGTCCCGCTGGGCGCGCAGGAACGACATGATCTTGCACCTGCATCGCGCCGGACACGGCACGTACACGCGCCAGAAGACGCACGGCGTTTCCTTTCGCGTGATCGCCAAGTGGATGCGGCTGGCAGGCGTCGATCACCTGCACGCGGGCACCGTAGTCGGCAAGCTCGAGGGCGATCCGAGCACGGTGCAAGGCTTCTATAACGTGCTGCGCCAGCCGCACAACAGCTGCGATCCGCCGCGCGGCATTTTCTTCGAGCAGAACTGGGCCGGTTTGAACGCGGTGATGCCGGTAGCGTCCGGCGGCATCCACGCGGGACAGATGCATCAGCTTCTGACCTATCTGGGGGACGACACCGTGCTGCAATTCGGCGGCGGCACGATCGGTCACCCGATGGGCATCGCGGCGGGCGCCACTGCGAATCGCGTTGCGCTCGAAGCGATGGTGCTCGCGCGCAACGAGGGTCGCGACATCTGGAACGAAGGTCTGCAGATCCTGGCGGACGCCGCGCGTCACTGCACGCCGCTCAAGGCCGCGCTCGATACCTGGGGCGAGGTCACCTTCAACTATGCGAGCACGGACACCCCCGATTTCATTCCCACTCCGACCGCTGCCTGAGGAGCGAAAGCGATGCGACTCACCCAAGGCGCCTTCTCATTTCTTCCCGATCTCACGGATGCGCAGATCGCGGCTCAGATCGAATACTGCCTGCAGCAGGGCTGGGCGACGTCGGTGGAGTACACGGATGACCCGCATCCACGCAACACATACTGGGAAATGTTCGGCATACCGATGTTCGACCTGAGGGACGCCGCCGGCGTGATGCAGGAGGTCAATGCGTGCCGACAGACCTTCCCGAATCACTACGTGAAAGTGAACGCGTTCGATGCGACGCGGGGCATCGAGTCCGTGCGGTTGTCGTTCATCGTCAACCGCCCGGCCGAGGAGCCGGGGTTCGGCCTCATCCGCGAGGAAGGTGCAGGCCGCAACATTCACTACACCCTGGGGCGACGAGCGTGAATGCAGCGACCGAGCTCAGCCTCGAGGCAGCGTTCGCCGAATCTCAGGTGGCGGATGTTCTCCACCAGCTCGACGCCGAGCTCATCGGGCTCGCGCCTGTGAAGAGCCGCATTCGGGACATCTGCGCATTGCTGCTAGTCGACAAGCTCCGCAGCCAATTGCATCTCAATACGGGCTTACCATCGCTCCACATGAGCTTCACCGGCAATCCAGGCACCGGCAAGACGACGCTCGGGCTGCGAGTCGCGGAGATCCTGCATCGCCTCGGTTATGTCCGCAAGGGACACCTGGTCGCCGTCACGCGTGACGATCTGGTCGGCCAATACATCGGCCATACCGCGCCGAAGACGCGCGAGATTCTCAAGCGTGCAATGGGTGGAGTGCTGTTCATCGACGAGGCCTACTATCTGTATCGACCGGAGAATGAGCGTGACTACGGCCAGGAGGCGATCGAGATCCTGCTGCAGGAAATGGAGAACCATCGCGACGACCTGGTCGTCATCCTCGCTGGCTACAAGGACCGCATGGAGCAGTTCTTCCGCAGCAATCCCGGCCTGTCCTCGCGCGTTGCGCATCACATAGACTTTCCGGATTACACGTCCGCGCAGCTGCTCGCGATCGGGCAGCTGATGCTGCAGCAGATGCAGTACACGTTGAGCCGCGAGGCGGAAGCGGCCCTGGGCGAATACATCGAGCTGCGCCAGGCGCAGCCGAACTTTGCAAACGCGCGCTCGATCCGTAATGCGCTCGATCGAGCGCGCCTGCGGCAGGCGACCCGTCTGTTCGCACAGCGCGACAAACCTCTGTCGGCTGGTGACCTGATGACGATCGCAGCGCAGGACATCCGCGCCAGCCGCGTGTTTGCGCAAGCGGTGCTAGGGAGGACTTCATGAAGCAGATGACCCGGTTTCTCATCGAGGAACAGCGCCGTCACAAGGACGCGACTGGCAACTTCACCGCGCTCGTCAACGACATCCGCCTCGCCTGCAAGCGCATTGCGACGCTCATCGGCAAGGGCGCGCTGGCGGGCTCGGCTGGCGAGACCGCGAACGAGATATTCATGCGCACCAACGAATGGGGCGGGCAGCTCGCAGGCATGGTCTCGGAGGAGATGGACGCGCCCTACGTCATCCCGGCGGAGTATCCGCGCGGACGATATCTGCTGCTGTTCCACCCGCTCGACGGCTCAGCGAACGCGGACGTGAATGTCGCGGTCGGCAGTCTCTTCTCGGTGCTGAGGTGTCCCGAAGGAGTGAGCGAGCCGATCGTCGATCATTTCCTGCAGGCGGGCGTTCATCAGGTGTGCGCAGGCTACGCGATCTATGGTCCGTCGACGATGCTCGTCCTGACGACCGGCCGCGGCGTGCATGGCTTCACGCTCGATCGCGAGATCGGCGAGTTCATGCTGACGCATCCGGATCTGCGCATCCCCGAGAGCACGGCCGAGTTCGCGATCAATGCGTCGAACTCGCGCTACTGGGAGGGACCGATCCGCCGCTACGTGAGCGAGTGCCAGGCAGGCGCCGCCGGCCCGCGCGGGCGCGACTTCAACATGCGCTGGATCGCCTCGCTCGTGGCGGAGACGCATCGCATTCTGATGCGCGGCGGCGTCTTCATGTATCCGCGCGATCGCAAGGACTTCTCGAGGGCGGGTCGGCTGCGCCTGCTTTACGAAGCGAATCCCATCGGCTTTCTGGTCGAACAGGCGGGAGGACGCGCGAGTACCGGACGTGAGCCCATTCTGACGATCGAACCCGAAAGCCTGCAGCAGCGCGTCGGCTTCGTGTTCGGCGCGCGCGCGGAAGTCGAGCGCATTGAGCGCTACCACGGCGAGCACAACGGTTTCGAATACGAAGCGCCCCTGTTCGGCGCGCGCAACGTTCTGAGGAGTCCCGCGTAATCGCGGCGGAGCAGCTATGTCAGCCACGCATCCCATCATTGCAGTGACAGGTTCATCGGGCGCCGGCACCACCTCGGTCATGCGCACGTTCGAGCAGATCTTTCGCCGCGAGCGAGTGGCGGCCGCCTTCATCGAAGGCGACAGCTTTCATCGCTACGACCGTGCGACCATGAAGCAGAAAATGGCGGAGGCCCTGGCGCGCGGCGAGTACCGCTTCAGCCACTTCGGACCCGACTCCAACCTGTTCGAGGAGCTCGAAGATCTGTTCAGCAGCTACGGCCTGACCGGACGCGGCAAGCACCGCAAGTACCTGCATGACGAGCAGGAAGCAGCGCGCTACGGCGCTGAGCCAGGAACGTTCACCGAATGGGAACAGCTGCCCGAGCAGACGGATGTGCTGTTCTACGAGGGGCTGCACGGCGCCGTCGCGTGCGGCACCGTCGACGTTGCGCGCCACGTCGATCTGCTCATCGGCGTCGTGCCGGTCATCAATCTCGAGTGGATCCAGAAGCTGCACCGTGACAAGTCGACGCGCGGCTACTCCGCCGAAGCGGTGACCGACACGGTCCTGCGGCGCATGCACGACTACGTGCACTACATCTGTCCGCAGTTCTCACGCACGCACATCAATTTCCAGCGCGTGCCGGTCGTCGATACATCGGATCCCTTCATCGCGCGTTTCATTCCGACGCAGGATGAGTCCTTCCTCGTCATCCGTTTCGGCAAGTCGCAGGGCATCGACTTTCCCTATCTGCTGTCGATGCTGCATGGGTCCTTCATGTCGCGCGCCAACACGATCGTGTGCCCCGGCGGCAAGATCGACCTCGCGATGCAGTTGATCCTGACGCCGATGATCCTGCGTCTCATCGAGCGCAGAAAGGAAGCGCTCGCGCGCCAGCGCTCTTCGGCCCGAGCAACGACGCTCGTGCCCTCGTTGCAGCTCGCGACAGCGGAGTAGCCGGCAATGGTGCGGCTCATCGACTGCATCGAGGCCGTCGCATTCGATCTCGACGGCACGCTCATCGACACGGCGCCCGACCTGGCAGCTGCCGCCAACTCGATGCTGAGGATTCTTGGTGGCCGACCGCTGCCCGAGCATCGCGTCGCCGCTCTGGTCGGCGACGGCGTGGACGCCCTCATCGATCGGGTGCTCGAGGAAAGCGGCGGCGTCTCGCAGCTCTATGTGACGCGCCGGTCGTGGGCCCGCGTTCTCTTTCGCAATCTCTACGAGCAAGATCTCTTCACGCGCGGACGCGTCTTTCCCGGCGTCGAGCAGGCGTTGCAGGCACTCGAGCACGCTGAGCTGCCCTTGTGCTGCATCACTAACAAGGAGAGCAGATTCGCGCTGCCGTTGCTCGAAGCGGCCGGGTTGCGCGAACGCCTGCCGGTCACAATGTGCGCCGACCTTCCGGAGGATCGGAAGCCGAGTCCGAGCATGCTGCTCGCCACCTGCCGTCAGTTGGGCGTGGAGCC
>Ga0111538_10002476_pt1 | contig 25966 bp, 20 predicted proteins | sample SoiMethybrSBSTD1_FD_79669 | JGI IMG/M metagenome (GOLD analysis project Ga0111538, IMG submission 79669) | Bulk soil microbial communities from a Populus tree surrounding site in Tennessee, USA - Soil MetaG P. TD hybrid SBSTD1 (version 2)... | ecosystem: Environmental > Terrestrial > Soil >...
ACGTTTTCCCAGGCTCCAGCGTTCCGCGACTTTCGCTCCACCCTTTCCATCAAAGATGACGCGGGTGAGCGATTGGGTCCCGAGGCCGGCGATGAATCCGTTGCCGTCCCACTGCGGGAAGGTCTGGGTACCACGGTAGAACATCAGGTTGCCCGGTGCGATCACCGGCACCCAGTAAATCGCCGGCTTCGCCAGGTCAGGGCGCGTGTCCGGATTGGGAATCTCGACGCCGTTGTAGTTCGGGGCATACCCGACCAGCGGCCAGCCATAGTTCTTTCCCTTCTCGATCAGGTTCAACTCGTCGCCGCCGCGCGGGCCGTGCTCGATCTCCCACAGTTCGCCCGTTGGAGAAAACGCCAGGCCGTACGGCGTCCGGTGGCCCATCGTCCACGTTTCGGCCGGCGTGTTGTTCGGCCCCGTGAAGGTATAGGTGCTCACGACCGGCGCCGTCTTGGCGGCTTCCGTGTCACGGGGCGGATCGATCAGAGCAATGGTGGCCGCGCCCGTCTTCCCGTAGTTGGGATTGCCCGGTGCGGGTTTGCCATCCAGGGTGAGACGCAGAATCTTGCCGACGGGCTGATCGGGATCCTGCGCGGGTGTAAACCGTTGACGGTCGCCGACTGTGAGGAACAGATACTGGCCGTCAGGGGAGAAGGCCACGGCGGCGCCCTCTTGTCCGCCCCTGCCTTTGGGCAGTTGACGCCACAGCACCTCGAGATTCTGAAGGTTGGCTGCGGTGGCCGTCATGTTCAACTTGGCGCGAGCCAGTGCCAGACCTCCACCGTAGTCCCCCGGCTCGGCGTAGGTGAGATAGATCCGCTGGTCGGTGTCGTAGGTCGGCGAGACGTAGACGCCCAGCATGCCGTTCTGCCCCTGCCAATAAACCGGTGGTGTACCGGTCACCATGGTCTTCTGTCCCTGCTGCGTCACCAGCCAGACCGGCCCGACCTTCTCGGTGACCAGCATGCGGCCGTCGGGCAAGAAGGCCATTCGCCATGGCAAGGTAAAGGTGGCCACCGAGGTCGTGGTGAATGGCACGCTGGCTTCGGGCTTCTGGTCGCCGGCGTTGACCTGGGCCCATGCTGTCGACGACATCAGGGCGAGCAACAACGCCCCTGTTGCCAATTTCATGTCCATGTCTCCTTCGTTCGGATTCGCATCAAGACAGATTTCGGTTCGGTATGTCGAGCGGGGCGGTCGGAAGATACGATTCAGCCTCATTCGGAATTTTATGGTTGTCGCAGGCAGAACTCAAATCGGCCGCTGCTACCCCCTTGACGGGAGTCGGTGTGTAACTACTGCGTCAAGACATCGGTCAGGGTCTCGCATCCGCGATCGGCCCCGAGATTGTTGTGTGCGAGCATGCGGCAGGCCGTCCGAACCACGGACGGCAGCGGCCCCTCGTCTCGTTCAGCACGGTGGCAAGCCAGGCTCGGTCTTCCATCGGGATGACGTCATCGGCCGTCGACGGCAGGTCGAGTCGGGACGCCGCAAAGAACGCGTGGTCGGCTTTCGTGCGATGATTCCCCCCTCGTGGAGACACTCAGATGAAGCGATCGCTTTCGACGACAGTGTGTGCAATCGCAACGGTGGTCTGCTCGCTGACGGCAGCGGACCGTCAGGAGATCACGTTTGCCGACGCGAGGATCTTCCCGGAAAGCCTGACGTCGACGAAGGACGGGACGCTGTTCTTCGGCAGCCTGGGGCAGGACAGCGTGTATCGCGCCACGTCGTCGTCCACGAAGGCCGAGGTCTGGATTCAGCCGAAGGCCAATGGACTTTCGACGGTGCTGGGAGTGCTCGCGGACGAGGCAGCGGGCACCTTGTGGGTGTGCGCCTCGGCGACCGGCGGGCGCAATGGGGCGCCGGTTGTTGGCGAGACGGCACTGAAAGCGTTCAATCTCAAGACGGCGGCGTTCAAGGCGAGTTATCCGTTCCCGAATAACGGTCTCTGTAATGACATCGCCGTCGCGAAGGACGGCACGGTCTACGCGACGGATACGACGCAGGGCCGCGTGCTCAGGCTGAAGAAGGGTGCCAACGCACTCGATGTGTGGGCGGCGGATCCGATGCTCCTCGCTACGGCCGACGGCATCGCGCTGCTGGCTGATGGCCATGTCTACGTGAACTCGGTCGGCCAGAGCACGCTGATGCGCATTCCAGTCAAGTCCGACGGCGCTGCCGGACCGATCGTGAAACTCGAGCCGTCGAGGCCGCTGCAGGGCCCGGACGGCATGCGAGCGGTGGGCAGCAAGGCGATGCTCCTCGTGGAAGGCGGGCGCCTCGACGAGGTCACGATCAACGGGGACAAGGCAGAGATCAAGGTGTTGAAGGAGGGTCTGGCCGGCATCACGGCGGTCACCGTTGCGGGCAAGACGGCGTACGTGGCGGAAGCGAAGCTGAACCTCCGCAACGATGCGACCAAGGATCCGGGCCCGTTCCGGGCGATAGGCGTGCCCTACACCGCGCCGAAATGATGCGACTCGCCTGATTCGTCCGGGCACGATCTCTGAGGCTGATTAGCCGGCTCTCGGTCTGAAATCGAGGTCCGGCAACGTGAAATCACCGCGCGGCATTCATCAACAGGGCACTGAAAGAGCTGGCGCGGTGCGGCTGCCAGCCGCAGGGCCACGCCACCGAAAACGCCCGGTCTCTATCGGGCTGATCTCAGTGCGGGAGATGCAGGGTCCACAAATCAGGACCCGCCCTACGACCGCGTAGGCCGGCTCTTGTTCTTCAGACCCGGCAGCCCTACGACATCATGTCTGCCGGGAAGGGGCGTGCCGGCGTTCGCCTTCACTTTTGGATAGACCGATCCGGCGGCGGGTCAGGTCTGGTTCCCGCTACCATGAACTCGGCTGCGATACGATCGTCAAGGCGTGACGGAGAACGATGATGAATCAGTTCCGCGTATGCGTTGTGTGTGTGTTGCTCGCCGCTGCGATGCTCGTGGCCCTCGAAGTCGGCAGGGCTGCGGCGCCGCCAGTCAAGCTCCCGAACGCGGCGCTCGACGACGCGGCGGCTGCCGGCCAGGGCAGAAGCACGATCGTGCTCGCGGGTGGATGCTTCTGGGGGGTGGAGGAGGTCTTTCAGCACGTGAGGGGCGTCACCGACGCCGTGTCGGGTTACAGCGGCGGATCCCAGCGAACGGCGAACTACGACATGGTATCCACGGGCACGAGCGGACATGCCGAGTCGGTGAAGATCACCTACGACCCGACGAAGATCACACTGGGTCAGATCTTCAAGGTGTTCTTCGGCGTCGTGCACGATCCCACACAGCTCAATCGCCAGGGGCCGGATGTGGGCCCTCAATACCGGTCGGCGATCTTCTACGCCAACGAGCGTCAGGAGCGGATCGCCCGTGCCTACATCGAACAGCTCGGCGCTGCGGGTGTGTTCAGGAGCAAGATCGTCACTCAAGTGGTTCCGCTGACGGCGTTCTATGACGCCGAGGACGATCACCAGGACTTCGCCGCGAAGAACCCGTTTCACCGCTACATCATCTTCGTGGACAAGCCGAAGGTCGAAGACCTCAAGAAGGAGTTCCCGACGCTCTACAAGTAAGGGAACGAGAACTGTGGTGCTCCGGCGCGGGGCGCTCGTCCAGTTCGTTCAGACGAAGGACGTGATCGTCGAGATCACCGACGATGACAGCCCGGGCTTTCATCTACCTGAATCGCGGACATCCCAAGGAGCAGGATCCGTTGTGGTACGGCGATTCAGCCGGCCACTGGGACGGGGACACGCTGGTCGTCGAATCGAGACGGGGGCGCAGTAGCGGTTCCCCCCGTGGCTCGGGTCAGGATCGCGTGCGCCTGGGGGATCCCGGCGTCGAGTTCCGGCCGGACGTTTTCGCGATCATCACCTCGGTCGACTTGATGATCGCCAGCGCATCGTCACCCCGGCGGAGCTTCAGTGCTTTCACGGCGTCCGCCGTGATGACGGCCGTGAGCGACTGATCGCCAACCCGCAATCGGACCTGGGCGAGGAGGCCGTCGATCCGGACCTCGTCGATGAATCCGCTGAGGCGGTTCCGTGCGCTCAAGCCCTCGAGCGGTTCGTTTCCGGTGGCCGCCCGCGCGCGACGCTGGTCATCAGGGTGCTGGCGCGCCAGCAGCCGCTCGATCTCCGACTCGGACACGCGATGGTGTCCCCCTTCGGTGCGCGTGGTACGGACCTGACCGGTGTGAACCCAGCGTTTCAACGTCGAGTAGGCGACCCCGAGTTGTTCGGCCGCGGCCCGGACGGTGAGGAGCGCCATCCGGGTATTCTATGGTCATGAGGCTGGATAGGCCGTTACAATCCGACTGACGGGTCGGTTTGATGCGAATTTACATGTCATTCCGGAACCATTTCTCGATCGCTGTTCTCCTGATCCTGGCCGCCATGGCGGGCGGGGCTGCGGCCCAGGACCGCCCAAGGGTGGCCGCCGCCGCGAACCTGAACTTCGCGCTCACCGAGATCGCCGACCGTTTCGCGCGGGACCGTGGCACGCCCGTCGAAGTCGTGTTCGGCGCGTCCGGGACCTTGACGCGACAGATCCGGGACGGCGCGCCATTCGAGATGTTCCTTGCCGCCGACGAAGACTTTCCGAATCAACTGACGGCGGCGGGTCTCACGCGGGATGCGGGCGTTGTTTACGCGGTGGGCCGGTTGGTGATCTTCGCCCCCACGGGATCTCCGCTGACAGTTGACGCGCGGCTCGACGGACTGGCACGCCTGGTCAAGGGAGGGAAAGCAGGGAGGTTCGCGATCGCCAATCCCGACGTGGCGCCCTACGGCAAGGCAGCGGAAGCGGTGCTGCGAAAGCACGGGTTGTGGGACGCGATCCGCCCGCACATCGTGCTGGGCGATACCATCGCGCAGGCCGCGCAGTTTGCGACGACCGGAAATGCGGTGGGCGGGCTGATCGCCTATTCGCTCGTCCTCGGTCCCGGGTTCGCCAATCGCGGCAAGTACGCCGAGATTCCGGAGGCGGATCACCCGCCGCTGCGTCAACGGATGGTGCTGCTCAAGCGTGCGGGTGCCACGGCGTCGCAGTTCTACACCTACCTGCGAGGCGATACCGCGCGCACCATTCTTCGAAAGCACGGGTACGGAGTGCCACAATAGCCCGGCCGCGGCGCTCCCTCTGGACCGCCGTGGCTGGTCGACAGTCTCTCTTGGCGAGCTTTGCTCGCCTCGGACCGCTATGCGAGCAGCAACGAGCACACAACCTATGCAAGGAGCCGCATAGCGGTCCAATGGACTGGGCAGCTCTCCGCGTCTCTCTCTGGCTCGGCGCCGGCACGATCGCGATCCTGCTGCCGATTGGCGTGTGGTTTGGACGGCTGCTGGCAATCCGCCGCTTCCGCGGCAAGTTGCTGGTCGAGGCGCTCGTGACCGTGCCGCTCGTCCTGCCCCCTACGGTCCTGGGGTTCTATCTGCTCGTGGTCTTCGGCGCACGCTCACCGCTCGGTCAGGCCTTCCAGACTCTGGTGGGTCAGTCCTTGCCCTTTTCATTCATGGGGATCCTGCTGGCATCCGCGATCGCGAACATTCCGTTCGTGATCCAGCCGATCCAGCGGGGGTTCGAGGCCATTCCCTCTGACGTGCGCGATGCCGCCGCCTGTTGTGGTCTGACACCGTGGCAACGGTTCCTTCGAATCGAGGTGCCGCTGGCCTGGCCCGGCATCCTCACCGCGGCCATCCTCACCTTCGCGCACACGCTCGGAGAGTTCGGGGTCGTCCTGATGGTCGGGGGCAATCTCCCCGGCGAGACGCGTACGCTGAGCGTGGCCATCTACGATCGGATGCAGGCATTCGACGACAGGAGCGCAGGCATCATGGCGGCCACGCTCCTCGCCATCGCGGTCGCCACGCTGATGCTAACCACGACGCTCGCCAGACGCGTGAGCCTCCCGCGTGGCTGACCGGGTTCTGTCGGTGAAGCTGCGTCAGCCAGCGCCCATTCCACTCGACGTGGAGTTCACCTGCGATCCCGGCGACGTGCTGGCCGTGTTCGGGCCGTCCGGCAGCGGCAAGACGACGATCCTGCGAAGCATCGCGGGGCTCTATTGCCCGGAACACGCGTGGGTCCAGTCAGGCGCGGATACCTGGACCGACACGGCCGCTCGCACCTTTGCTCCGCCGCACCGCCGGGCGGTCGGAGTGGTGTTTCAGGAATATGCGCTCTTCCCGCACCTCACGGCGAGAGAGAACGTGATGACTGCCCTCGGTCATCGCCGGTCCGGCGAGCGCAAGGCCCGGGCGGACCAGTTGCTGGATCAAGTGCATCTGTCCGAACACCACGACCGGCGGCCGCGCGAGTTGTCGGGCGGTGAACGCCAGCGCGTCGCGCTCGCGCGGGCACTTGCGCGCGAGCCTGCGGTACTGCTGCTCGACGAACCGTTTGCCGCCGTCGATCGCGCCGTGAGGCGCCGGCTGCACGACGAGATCGACGAGTTGCAACGGACCCTCGACATTCCACTGATTCTCGTCACCCACGACTTCGAGGACGTCGTTCGGCTGGCCACCCATCTCCTGATTCTCGAGCAGGGCCGATCCATCGCCCGGGGCGCACTGCCGGATCTGACCAGCCGCCCCGACCTGCCATGGCTTCGCGAGAGTATCGGCCTCGGGAGCGTGTTCAACGCCCGCGTCGCTCGGCGCGATGCTGAGCGCGGATTGCTCGCGTTGAGTTTCGACGGCGGCACACTCGTGGCCTCCGAACATGCGCTTGGCATCGGCACACGCGTGCGCGTCCGCATCGCTGCGCGCGACGTGATCCTGGCCACGAGCGAGCCGCAAGGGCTCAGCCTGCACAACGCGCTGCCCGGCACGGTATCGGCCGTCAACGCCGATCGCGCGCTCGACCACGTCGTCGTCCAGGTCGCCGTCGGCGGCGTACTGCTGCTGGCAGAGGTCACGCGCGACGCGGTGGCGCGGTTGGGGATCACCGCCGGCACGCGACTCTACGCGCTCGTCAAGTCGGTGTCGATCGGCGTGATTCCAGAGTCGGGCGCGTAGAGGAGGCTGAGAGCGCAGGTTCTCAACGACGAGATCGCCGGGGCGCCTAGCTCCGTGACCGCGCGTGGCTGCCCTCTGCCTTCAGCGTCTCTGCGTTTCGCGTACTGCGCGTTTTCCGCGTTTCAGCAACCAAGATAGAAATTGAGTTGAATTGAGTCGAGTTGAGGATCGTCTCAATTCGATCTACAGTCTCTGTTTTTGGCGGCGCGATGAGCGGAGGAACCGGAGTGGCCAGTAACGTGTGTGCGACCCGACGAGGAGTGTTCTCGATCTGCCTTGTCATTGCGTCCGTGTGTTTCGCTGGAGCGCCCGCCAGGGCCCAGGTGGCGGCCGGGGAGATCACCGGCGTGGTGAAGGACCAGGCTGGGGCCTCCGTCCCGGGAGCAACCGTCACCGTCACGGAAATGCGGACGAATCGGCAGCGAGTTGTCGTGTCGACCGAGGACGGCGTCTACACGGCGGCGAGTCTGGCGCCGGGGGAGTACACCATTGATGTCGAACTCTCGGGCTTCGCGCCGGTGCGTCGCGAGCGCCTCCGTATTACGACCGGTGAGAAGGCGCGCATCGATTTCGACCTCAGCGTCGGGGGCATTCAGGAAAGGGTGACGGTTGTCGGCGACTCGCCGATCGTGCGAGTTGAAACCGCGAGCCTCGGTACGGTGATCGAGAATGAGCAGGTCCGGCAACTGCCACTGAACGGACGCCTGTTCATCATGCTCGCCACGATCGCCCCTGGCGTCGCCTTGCCGCCGAATTCCGTGCTGCCCCGCATCAGCGGCGGGCGGCCTCGTACGAACGAGTACCTGTTCGACGGCATCTCGGTGCTGCAGCCAGAGCCCGGGCAGGTCGCGTACTACCCGATCGTCGATGCCATCCAGGAATTCAAGATCGAGAGCAACAGCCCTCCTGCGGAGTTCGGCCGGTTCAACGGCGGGGTGGTGAACCTCACCACCAAATCAGGCGCCAACGCGTTTCGCGGCACGCTGTTCGAGTTCTTTCGTAACGAAAACCTGAACGCCAGAAACTACTTCCAGAGGACGAACCCCGTAAAGCCCGAGTACCGCCGGAACCAGTTTGGCGGGGTTCTCGGCGGCCCTCTCCTGAAAGACCGGACGTTCTTCTTCGTCGATTATCAGGGTCAGCGCCAGGCGATCGGACGAACGGTTACGTCTGTCGTTCCCACGATGTTGCAGCGGCAGGGCATTTTCACCGAGGCGATCGCCGGGCGGGTTCCGGCGATCTACGATCCGCGAACCACCGTCGGGTCCACTCGCCAGCCGTTTGCCAGCAACACGATTCCGATAGGCGCGATGGATCCCATCGCGCTCTCGCTGCTCAGCCGCTACCCATTGCCGACGTCTGCGGGCACCTCGAACAACTACACTCGGACGGCGAATGAGCTCGACAATCAGGATCAGGGCGATGTGCGCCTCGATCACAAGTTCGCGTCCGGCCGGGATCAGGTATTCGGACGTCTCACCTATTTCAACGGCAGCGTCGAACCGATCACCGCGTTTCCGGACGGCAGCGGGACCATCCTGGCCGGGAGCGTCGCGGTGGGACCGCAAAAGACGCGAGCCTGGGCGTTCGCCTCGAATTATCAGCGCTCGTTCTCGGGTACCGTTCTGAATGAGCTGCGCGTCGGAGATACGCGCCGCAGCGTCGATCGGGCCGCAGCGGCATTGTCCTCGCCAGCGAGGACCGCACTGAACATTCCGGGGATCCCCGTGAATGGGGCGTTCGCCAACACGCTGCCCACGTTCGCTCCCAACGGGTATCAGCAGATCGGGTCACCGACGAACACGGCGTCGGACTTCGGAACGAGCGTCACGGAAATCGCCGATTCGCTGACCTGGCTGAAGGGCCGGCACACCGTGAAGATGGGCCTCGACTGGCGCTGGGAGCGGCTCAACGTCATCCAGCCCCCCTGGCCCACCGGCAACTTCACCTTCAGCACCGTGGGCAGCGATTTGCCCGGCGTCACCGGCACCGGCAACGCGTTCGCCAGCTTTCTGCTCGGACAGGTGCAGAACTTCGCGATTTCGTTTCAGCAGTCGGACATCAAGGAACGTGCGCATATTCAGGAGTACTTCATCCAGGACGACTGGAAGGTCTCCAACCGCCTGACCATCAATCCGGGGCTGCGTTACACGCTCAACTTTCCGTCCACGGAGATCGACGGCCAGACCGCCGTGTTCAACCTGGAGACGCGGCTGCTCGACTATCCGGGCGACGAACCGGTGCGGCCGCTCGAGAAGAACAATTTCGGCCCCCGCTTCGGCGCTGTCTACCAACTGACGGACCGGACGATCCTGAGCGCAGGCTACGGACTCATCTGGATCGAAATGGCCGGGATCACCACACCATTCACGACGCCGACGTTTCCGTTTCTCCAGGAGGCCACGCTCAGAACGCTCGACAACATTTCGCCGGCGTTCGTCCTGGCGAACGGCCCGACGACCGCACCGATCGACCATTCTCCCACCGCGGGCCTCGGGCAAGGCGTCTTCACCGTGGACGCAGGGCTCGGATCAGGCTACGCGCAGCAGTGGAACGCGTCGGTGCAGCGCGAGCTGACGACGAACACGGTCGTGGAAGTGTCGTACCTGGGATCGAAGATCACGCACGTCGGAATCCCGGACAGCAACATCAACCAGTTGACCGAGGAACAGCTGGCACTCGGCTCGGCCCTCCTGGTCAGAGTCCCGAATCCGTATTTCGGGATCATTCCGCGTTCCTCCTCGATCGGCGACCCGACGGTGACGCGTGCGCAGCTCCTGAAACCATATCCGGAGTACACCGCGGTCAGCTTCTACCGAAACAATGTCGGGGTGACGAACTACCAGGGCGTGGCGTTCAGCATGCGTCAGCGCTTTTCAAAAGGGCTGACCTACTCGGCGGCCTACACCTACTCGACGCTGAAGGACACGGCCTCGTCGGTGTTCGACGCATCGATTCTGACTGGGCCGCTGACCAACGCCGCCGTCGCGGACAGCCACAACCTGGATCGCGATTACGACTACTCCACCGGCGATATTCCTCACTATTTCGGCGCCTCGGTCGTCTGGGATCTGCCAGCCGGCGAGGGCCGCGCGAAACAGCCGCGCGGGATCGTCGGCATGCTGGCCAAGAACTGGAGTCTCGCCGCCGTGGTCACGTTGCAGTCGGGCGTTCCCGTGGCGGTGACCCAGGCCAACTCGCTCGGGTATGCCGGCTTCACGACGCAGCGGCCGAATCTCGTGGGCGATCCGGAACTGCCCGCTGACGAGCGGACACCGGATCACTGGTTCAACACTGCGGCGTTCCAGACGGCGAGCCAATTCCAGATCGGAACGGCGTCGCGCAACCCGGTCCGCGGTCCGTCGTATCGCGACGTCGATCTCGCCGTGATGCGTGTCGTGCGGGTCGGGCGGGAGCGGGCGGTCGAGCTGCGCGCTGAAGTGTTCAATCTGCTGAACGCGGCGAATTTCGGCGCGCCGGCGGCGACCCTGGGCGCGTCGAATTTCGGGACCATCACGACGGCTCTCGATCCGCGGGTCGTGCAACTCGCGGTCAAATACACGTTCTGACGGGGAGTGAGCTCTTGCGGTGCGAGGGTGTGGCGGTGCGGAGGTGCGACGGTGCGGTCGCACCCTCGCACCGTACGTCTATCGTGCCGCCCTCTGTTGCGCCGGCTTCGCGACATGACCGAGGTTGTGAGCCGTGTTGACGAGGCCGATGTGAGAGAACGCCTGCGGGAAGTTGCCGACCAGCCGCTTCGCGCTGGTGTCGTATTCCTCCGCGATGAGCCCGACGTCGTTCCGCAGGTCGAGCAACCGCTCGAACAGTGCGCGTGCCTCGTCCACGCGGCCGCAGACCGGCAAGGCGTCCGCCAGCCAGAAGCTGCAGGCGAGAAACGCCCCTTCGCCCGGCGGAAGGCCGTCGTTGCTCGTGTGCGTGTCGTAGCGCAGCACGAATCCGCCGACGAAGAGGCGCCGCTGGATCGCGTCAACGGTGCTGCGGACGCGAGCATCCTCCGGTGGCAGGAACCCGGTGGTCGGCAGCAGCAGGAGGCTCGCGTCGAGATCTTTCGAGCCGTAGCACTGGACGAAGCTTCCCAGGTCCTTGTCGAACCCGCACGCGCACACCTGCTCGTGGATGCGGCGGCGGATACCTCGCCACCTCTCGAGCGGTCCCTTCAAGCCCAGTTCCTCGATGGCCCGGACCCCGCGATCGAATGCCACCCACGCCATGATCTTCGAGTAGGTGAAGTGCTGCCGCCCTCCTCGTGTTTCCCAGATGCCCTCGTCCGGCTGCTCCCAGATCTCTTCGAGGTGCTGGAGGATCGCCACCTCGAAAGCCCAGTCGGCCTCCCGCGTCTGCAGACCGCCGCGCCGGGCCTGATGCAGTGCGTCGATCACTTCGCCGTACACGTCGAGTTGCAGTTGTTCGTGCGCGGCGTTGCCGATCCGGACCGGCGCCGAACCCTCGTACCCGGGCAGCCACGGAATCTCGTATTCCGACATGCGGCGTTCGCCCGCCAGGCCGTACAGGATCTGGAGCTGCCAGGGCGATCCGGCCGCCGCCCGCAGGAGCCAGTCGCGCCACGCTTGCGCCTCGTCGTAATAGCCGGCGTTCATCAGCGCGAGCAGCGTCAGCGTGGCGTCGCGCAGCCAGCAGAAGCGGTAATCCCAGTTGCGCGTGCCGCCGATCTGTTCGGGCAGCGACGTGGTTGGTGAGGCGACGATGCCGCCGGTGGGCGCGTAGGTCAGCGCCTTGAGCGTGATGAGCGATCGCGTGACCGCCTCCGACCATTCGCCGCGCGACTGATTGCGAGATGCCCACTCGATCCAGAAGGCCTCGGTGGACGCGAGCGAGTCAGCGACGTCGATGGGGTTCGGCGGCGGCAGGTGCGAGAATCCGTGCGTGAGGACCAGCGGCGTACTGGTGCCGGCATCCACCTCGAAGGTCCCGACCGTCTTGAGATCTTCGCCGCGCAACTGCACCGGCGTGTGCATCACGACCATGTCCGGTCCGGCGATCGCGCGGAACGTGCCGTCGGGCAGCCGGCTGACCCACGGGATCGTCCGGCCATAGTCGAATCGCAGCACCAGTTCCGTGCGCATCGCCACGCGGCCGCGATCGCCTCGAACCACCCGGACGATGTCGGAGTTCTTCCCGCGCGGCGGCATGAAGTCGATCACCGTGGCGCTGCCGCCGGCGGTCTCGATCGTCGTTTCGAGGACTAGCGTGTTGGGCCGATACCGGCGGCTGACGCGCGCCGCGGGATCGGCCGCCGCGAGAAGCCACCTCCCGTGTTCGGGCGTGCCGAGGAGCGCGGCGAAGCAGGCGCCCGAGTCGAATCGCGGCCAGCAGAGCCAGTCGATCGAGCCGGCCCGCGACACCAGCGCCGCGGTCTCACAATCGCCGATGAGGGCGTAGTCCTCGAGCGGAGTGCTCACGCCTTTACACGGCGACGGGCGCGTTCGAGCTCGGCGGTCCCGATCTTCTTCATGCGAAGCATGGCCTCTCGATGGTAGCTCCCTGATCCCCGATCCCCGATCCGCGGTAAACACCTCCTCCCTTGATCTCGTTCTACGCCGAGACGTGTGTCAAGCACGTCCACGTGAACGACTGTGGAGCGCACCTCGTCCATAATGGGATTTCATATCTCCAATGTCATATTTCTCGATACGTGTATGGGGCGCGAGCCTCGTCATGGCGGCGGCCTGCTGCCCGGCTGTGTGGGCCCAGGCGCCCGCGTCGTCTCCGCTTCCGTTGAATCTTGCCGGCTCCCGCCCGGTTGCGTCGGCCGTCAGGATCACCGAAGCGCCCATGATCGACGGAGTACTCGGCGAAGACATGTGGAGCGATGCCGTGCCGCTCGACGGCTTCGTTCAGGCTGAGCCGCTCGAGGGCATGCCGGGGTCGGAGCACACCGAGGTCCGCATTCTCTATGATGGCGAGGCGATTTACGTGGGAGTGATGCTGCACGACCGCGATCCTTCCCTGATCGTGACGACCGACGCGCGCCGCGACGCCAGTCTCGAAGAGATGGACTCGTTCCAGATGATCTTCGACACCTTCCACGATCGTCAGAACGGATTCGTGTTCGGCACCAACGTGGCGGGTATCCAGTACGACGCGCAGGTTCGCGATCAGGGCGAGCAGGAGGTGAGCTGGGACGGAAGCTGGGACGTGAGAACCAGCAGCTCGGCGTCTGGATGGAGCGCCGAGTTCCGGATTCCGCTGCGCACGCTTCGATATGGACCGGCGCCGCAGACGTGGGGACTCAATTTCTTCCGCAACATCCAACGGACGCGCGAGCGGACGTACTGGGCTCCGCTCGAACGGGTCTACGATCTCGGCCGGCTGACATCGGCGGGCGAGCTGCGGGGCATGGATCTTCAGGCGCCCCGCAATTTCAAGCTGCTGCCCTACGTCGTCGGTTCAGCGGACCGGAATTTCCTCCCCGGCTCGAGGACGGACCTCGCCGGCGACGTCGGCCTGGACGCCAAGTTCGGACTGACGCCGAGCCTCAACCTCGACGTCACCGTCAACACCGACTTCGCGCAGGTCGAGGTCGATACGCAGCAAATCAACCTGTCGCGGTTCAACCTGCGCTTTCCGGAGAAGCGGCCCTTCTTCCTCGAGAACTCCGGGCTCTTCACGATCGGGAAGGGCGACGAACTGGACCTCTTCTTCAGCCGCCGCATCGGTCTCGACGAGAGTGGGGCGCTCGTGCCGATCATCGCGGGCGGACGCTTGACGGGGAAGGTCAGCGGCGTCAACGTGGGCGTCATCAGCATGCAGACCGACGATGCCCGGCTGCAGCCGGCCAACAATTTCTCGGTGATGCGCGTGAGCCGCGAGCTGCCGAACCGCTCGGGGATCGGCGCCATGTTCGTCAACCGGTCGGCCACCGGGGACCTGTCGAGGCCAGACGACTGGAACCGCACGTGGGGTGCGGACGCGCGGGTCGGCGTCGGCGAAGACTTCACGATGGCGGGGTTCGCTGCCCGAACGGAAACGCCGGGGCTGACCGGACGCGACTACGCCTACAACGTGGATTCCGAATACAACAACGGGACGCATCGCGTCGGCTTCGAGTACGGGCGTACGGGCGAGGACTTCAATCCCGAGGTCGGGTTTCTCGAGAACGAGGACGGCTACCGCCGCGTTCTCGGGCGGTACCACCTCACCATGCGGCAGCAGAGGATTCGCGACTGGGGGTTCCGTGAATGGCAGCCGCACGTCAACTACACGCGGTACGACTACCTGGACGGCGGCCTGAACCGCGCCGATCTCCACGTGGACAACCACTGGGACTGGGAGAACGGCTACCGCATCGACACCGCGCTCAACGGGAACTGGGAAGGATTTCGTGAGCCCTTCGAAATCTATCCCGGCATCGTCGTGCCGGTCGGAGAACACGGCGGCCTGCTGTTCAGAATGAGAGGGAACACCGATCAACGGAAGCCGCTCTCGGCGGAATTCGAATGGGAGATCGGCCGGTTCCTCACGGGCACGCAGAACAGCCCGACGCTCGAGGTCGTGATCCGCGACGGCGGACGTTTGTCGATCGACACGACGTGGGCGTACCGATCGATCGATCTGCCGGAAGGCGCGTTCGACACCAATCTCGGAAACGTGCGCGTCACCTACAACTTCACGCCATCGGTGTTCGTCCAGAGCCTGATCCAGTTCAACGATCGAACCGACCGGTGGTCCACCAACTTCAGATTTCACGTGCTCGAGACGGCCGGCACCGGCCTCTTCGTCGTCTACAACGATACCGAGAGCCTCGGCGGCCTGGGGCCGATCAATCGCGCGTTCATCATGAAGTACGTGCGGCAGTTCGACCTGCTTCAATAGATGACGAATCGCGTCTTCCTGCTGTCGCCGGCCAACTGCAACGGGATCCGCGCCCGGCGCGTCGTGTCCGACGCGGCCCGCTTCGCGCTTGCGGAGCAGTTGCGCACGCCGGCGGGCGCCCCGCTGGGCGACGTGTTCAGCTTCGTGAGCGGCCTCTACTTCCGCGGCAAGCTGGCATACGCCCGACGGTTCAGCCGGCCTCCCGACCCGACCGATCACGTGTGCGCCAGCGGAGTGCTGGTGATCACACCCAACGCCGGGTTGCGTGCCGCAGACGTTGCTGTGACGCGAGAATCCATTCAGGCGTTCGCCACCGAGCCGATCGACCTCGACAACCTGCGCTATCGCCGCCCGCTGGAGCAGGGCGCTCGCGCGCTGTTCGGCAGCATCGGACCGGAGTGCGACGTCGTGCTCCTCGGCAGCATCGCCTCCGGCAAGTACGTCGAGGTGCTCCTGCCGATTTTCGGCGAGCGGCTCTTGTTTCCGCCGGCATTCGTCGGTCGCGGCGACATGAGCCGCGGCGGGCTCATGCTGCGCTGCGCGGCCAGTGGTGACGAACTCGACTACGTCCCGGTTGCCGGCGCCATACGGCAGGGGCCGCGGCCGCCGCGCCTCGATCCGGCGACGCGCGTACCGCTCGGAGTCGACGGAGTGTACGGAGGAAACGGGTCACACGGAGGAACGGAGAAACGGGGGCGAACGGAGCGAGCCACGCCGGCAAAACGCTCCTCGGATCTGCGTTAAAAGGGAACTCCCTCCTCCAACTCCCACCTCTCGCACTTCAAATCCCCAACATGTTTGCGCGTTGGCCGTATCGATCATCGACGTCTGTTTTGGACGGGAACCCTGAGGCGCGGAGTCGCGCCATGCGGTTCGACCGGCCGCCGGAGGCGGCCGGCGACGTGGGACGGCGCCCGGCAAACGAACCGACAGCGCAATATGGTTCGTTTGCCAGACGCCGTCCCGCCGTCGCAGGCCGCCTCCGGCGGCCGTCGAACCGCTTGTCTGATCGATCCGTCAGGCCGCACGCCGGGCCGAAGGCCGCCAAGTGCCACCACGTGCCGCCGTCTCCGTTCGTCCTCCGTTACGCCGTTACTCCGTGTGAGACCGTTTCCTCCGTCCTCTCCGTTCCCTCCTCTCCTTCCCTTCTCCGCTAGAATTCTCCGAACCACCTCACGGGCACGACACTCACAAAGCGGGGGACACGATGGATCGGGCTCGAATCATCCGTATGGCGGCTCCCTTTCTCGTGCTCGCGGCATTCGCGGGCACCACCCATGAAGCGGTCAGCCGTGCGCAGGGCGGGCAGGTGCCGATCTTCGTCTACGACCCGACGTTCCCCAAGCCGCTGCCGGAGAACTGGGCGATCGGTCCGATCGGGGGGCTCGCCGTCGATCGCCAGGATCATCTGTTCGTCGTACAGCGTCCCGGCGGTCTCCTCACCAACGAACGTTTCTCGGGCGCCGACGACAAACCGCCCAAGGCCGATTGCTGCATCCCGGCGCCGCCGGTGCTCGAGTTCGATCGGGCCGGCACGCTGGTCAACTCGTGGGGAGGGCCAGGAAGCGGGTACGACTGGCCGCAGTCCGAGCACGGCGTGTTCGTCGATCAGAAAGACGTCGTCTGGCTGGCGGGCAACGGCGGCAAGGATCATCAGCTTCTCACCTTCACCAGGGAAGGGAAGTTCCTGCGGCAGTTCGGCAAGCCGGGCATGAGCAAGGGCAGCGACGACACCGCGAACCTGCGCGGCCCGGCCAATCTCGTCGTCGATCTGGCGTCGAGCGAAGTGTACGTGGCAGACGGCTATGGCAACCGCCGCGTCATCGTCCTGGATGCGGCAACCTTTGCGTTCAAACGGATGTGGGGGGCGTACGGGAACCGGCCGAGCGACATGGACCTCGGCCCCTACGATCCGGATGCGCCGCCGGCGCAGCAGTTCCGGCTGCCGCACAACATCTCCATCTCTCGCGACGGGTTCGTCTACGTCGCCGACCGGCCGAACAATCGCATTCAGGTGTTCCGGAAAGACGGAACCTTCGTGAAAGAAGCGTTCATCTCGAAACGCACGCTGCTGGCCGGGGCAGCTTCGGGCTTTGCGCTGTCGGCGGACCCGGAGCAGCGGTTTCTGTACATGATCGACGGCGCCAATCACCACGTGTGGATACTGGAGCGCAGCACGCTTCAAGTGATCGCCCGCTTCGGACAACAGGGGCTGTGGGGCGGATCGCTGAACGTGCCGCACGCGATTGCCGTGGACAGCCAGGGCAACATCTACGTCGGCGAGAACTTCGACGCGCGCCGGTTCCAGCGCTTCCTGTTCAAGGGCCTCGGGACGCCCACGCCGGGCACGATCCCGCCAACGACGATCGTACGATGAAACAATCCAGGGCGAGCGGCACACGCCGCTCGCCCTGGGCTCTCGGCTCTCGGTTTTCGGCTCTGGCCTCCGCTCACCCCAGCGGAACGTACAGCTCCGTGCGAAGTTCCTCTTTTGGAACTTGTCCCGGAGTGTTCGTGTAGATCTCGTAGCTGACGCCGTCGCCGATACGATTGCCGCTCGCCGGCACCCATTCGCCCAGGAACCGTGCCCACACATCGCCGAGCTGTTCGTACGGCCCGACGTGCACAGTTCGTGCGTATCTGCCCGCAGCGATGTGCTGCTCGACCAACGGCTCCGGGAGCCTGACGCCTTCGGGAACGACCAGCGCCGCGTCGGAACGGAGCTGGTCCTGCGGAGTCGTCTCCGGATCGTCGTGGTAGATGGCCATCATCGTGTTCGCGGCTCCAAGAAGCCCCGCTGGACCCGCGATTGCGCCGAGGCGCTCGAATGCCTGTGGAATTTGATTGTAAGGGCCGACATGACGCACGGTCCCGACGCGAAGCTCTGGCATCTCCTTGATCTCGACATCCATGGTGAGTCCTCCTGAGTCTGCCGGTATGAAAGCCGGAACGGCTCCATCGGCACTGAAGTGGACGCCGCACGGGGCGGCAATCTCGATGCGCGGGTATGTCCTCGACCTGAACCCCGATGGCGACGTGCTGTAAGAGACGCGGAACGCACGCGTGAATGCCTCGTGCGTTTCATATCCAGCCTCGAACGCGATTTCAGTGATCGGGCGTTGCTTGTCTTTCAGGTGCCACGCAGCACGCTCGAGCCGGAGCCGGCGGGTCAGTTCGAGCGGCGTTTCACCGACCATGCCTCGGAACACGCGGTGAAAATGAAACGGTGAGAGACACGCCACCCCCGCCAGCCCCTCCAGTTCGAGCGCATCGTCGAGGTGCTGTGCGATGTGTTCGATAGCGGCTTGGACGGCTCGAACGTAGAAGGAGCGCGTGTCCGGTTTCATCGCCCTCACTCTAAAGTGCCAGCGGGGCGATTGCTTGATACGGGTTGCGGTTTTGCGCTCTGGCGACTCACCGTTGAATGGAGCGATAATGCGGGCCGCCCCCACGCGCGTGGCGGCGCAAGGAAGGAGCAGGCGTCATGCACGTCCGATTCCTCGGCACATTCGGCATTGCGGTGTCGATCCTGGCCGTTTCGACAGTGTCGGCCCAGACATCCGCCGGCAAGGCCGCCAACACCGCGAGCCCGGCCGGCAAGACGTGGACGCCGGAGAGAACGCCGTGGGGCGATCCGGACCTGCAGGCGGTCTGGTCCGGCGACTCGGCATTCGGCATCCCGATGCAGCGTCCGGTAGAACTGGGAACGAAGGCCGAGCTCACCGACGCGGAATTTGCCGAGAAGGTGAAACGCGACGAGGGGACGCGCACGCGTGCCGAGAATGCCGTCGGCTCCTTCCGCAACGACAACTCCTGGCTCACGCGATCGTTCCGCCAGACCTCGCTCATCGTCGATCCGCCGAACGGGCGGGCACCGGCGCTCGTCCCCGGCACCGACGCGCGGCGCACGCCGCCGGGCACCTATGGCAACGGGCCGCTCGACAGTCCTGCGGATTTCACTCTCTACGATCGCTGCGTCACCCTCGGCGTGGTCGGATCGATGACGCCGAAGGTCTACGGTAACGGCTACCGCATCGTGCAGGCGCCCGGCTACGCCGTGATCATGTCGGAGATGATTCATGAGGCGCGCGTGATCCCGCTCGACGGCCGCCCGCACGTGGGCGGCGGCGTGCGCGGGTACCTGGGTGACTCACGTGGGCACTGGGAAGGCGACACGCTCGTCATCGAGACGACCAACTTCAACGGCAAGGCCACGACGCCCGGCAACAACGTGCTCGCCAGCACCGACCTGACGATCGTCGAGCGCATCACGCGCGTCGAGCGCGACCTGCTTCGATACGAGGCGACGATCACCGATCCGAAGACGTACGCGCGCCCGTACACGATTTCCATTCCGTACACGTCACCGGCCGGTTACCAGGTCCTCCCATACGACTGCCACGAGGGAAACCTCGCCGTTCTCCAGGGCCTGGGCGGGGAGCGAGCCGAGGACAAGGCTGTCGCCGAAGATTTGCAGCGCGGAATCATACGGCCACGCCGGCCCATCCAGGGCTTCCTGACGGTAGGCGGCCAGCCGATTTCGGAGAATGGACCGGCGGCGCCAGCCGCGGCGCCTCCGCAGCCGGCCTCGCAGTCGACGCGGTAGCCAGCGAAGCTGTGCCGACTCCCGACTGCCAACCTCCAATCACCAAGACACCTCTTGTTGCACGTTGGGAGTTGGAGGTTGGGAGTTGACGGCTTTCAACCTCGAAGGATACCTCGCGCGGATTGGCTGGACCGGCCCGCGCGAGCCGACGTTCGAGACCGCCGGTGGTGTGCTTCGCGCGCACATGACGCACATCCCCTTCGAGAACCTCGACGTCCTGCTCGGACGCGGTATCCGGATCGATCGCGACAGCGTGTACGCCAAGCTCGTGGCCTCGCGCCGGGGCGGCTATTGCTTCGAACATGGTGTGCTCCTGCAGGCGGCGCTGGAGCAGTTGGGGTTCGTGCCCGCGGCACACACGGCGCGCGTGATTATGCTGCGACCTCGCAGCGAGGCGGCGCTGACACACATGTTCCTCACCGTGCCGCTCGACGGCCGCACGTTCGTGTTCGATCCCGGGTTCGGCGGCCACGCGCCGCTCGTCCCCGTGCCGATCGACGCCGGCACGCATGACGGGACCGACCTGCACCGCGTGGTGCGCCGCGGCAACGATTCGACACTCGAGGCGCACATCGACGGAGCGTGGTTGCCGCTCTGGTCCTCGACGATCGAACCGGCCGAACCGGTAGACTTCGTGATGGCCAACCACTTCGTGTGCACCTACCCGGCGTCTCCGTTCGTCACCAGTCTCATGCTGCGGGCGATTACACCGGCGGCGCGAGTGTCGGTGATGAATCGGGCCGTCACGCGGCGTTACGGCGGCCGCGAAGAAAAGCAGGTGGTCGACAGCCGCGCGGCGCTCAGAGCGCTGCTGAACGAAAGCTTCGGGTTCGATCTGCCCGACGTCGAGCAGATGCGCGTCCCCTCGGTGCCCGAGTGGACGTGAAATGGCTTCATGCAGGAATGGAGCGGATCAAATGAAACGGTGCGTGTGCGCATTGGCGGTAAGCGTGACGATCTGGGCAACCGCGCCGAGTTCGACCGCGCAGCTTTTGAACAAACAGGCGCCGGTCATCGTCGGCCACTATCATCTGAACGTCAGCAGCGTCGACGCGCACAGGAAATTCTGGGTGGACACGCTCGGCGGTACCGCCACGAAGATCGGGAATAACGAGGTCGGATCCGGCCATGAACAACATGGGCACGGCGGCCATGGCCGATCCGTGGGGCGTCTCGATCGAGCTGACCGAGGGGTTGCGCGACGCTTCATGATCGGATTCCGTTCTCTCCACGCCGCCGTTGGGAGTTGGGAGTTGGGGATTGGGAGCTGACGATGAAACTGTCTGAGTTCGGAATTGTCATCGGCGTGATCGTCGCTGTCACCGTGTCCGGCTCGGCGCAGGGGCCGCGCGGCACGGATCTCGAGAAGCCGCTCGTCGTCGCGCGACAGGGAAGTTTCTTCGTCGGCGGCGAGAAGAAGACCGTCGCTGCCGTCGCGGCGGCGAGCGGCCGCGGCGGCGGGGCTGGCGGCGAGATCACCGTCAACCAGATGTACGTGCAGTACCAGGTGCCGCCCAACGGCGACCGGCACGTCCCCATCGTGATGGTGCACGGATGCTGCTTGAGCAGCAAGACGTGGGAGACCACGCCTGACGGTCGAATGGGATGGGATGAGTACTTCGTGCGGCGCGACCGGGCTGTCTACCTCGCGGATCAGGTCTCGCGGGCGCGTTCTGGTTTCGACGCCTCGCTTATCAATGCCGTCCGGGGCGGCACGGCGCCGGCGAGCCAGTTGCCGGCCGTGCTGCAGGCCACCAACCAGATCGCCTGGACGGTCTTCCGTTTCGGGCCGGTGTATGGCACGCCGTTTCCCGACGGCCAGTTTCCCGTCGAGGCGGCCGACGAGCTGTACAAGCAGATGATTCCCGATCTGAATTCGCAGTTGCCGTCGCCCAATCCCACGTGGACCAACATGGCGGCGCTTGCCGTCCGCCTGAACGGCGCCATCCTGATGGGGCACTCCGAGTCCGGTTTCTTTCCCCAGCAGGCGGCGCTCATCGATCCGAAGGGGATCCGCGGGCTGATTTCGATCGAGATGCCGTGCCCGGACTTGAGCGCCGATCAGATCACCAGGCTGGCCAGGATCCCCACCCTGGTGATGTTCGGCGATCATCTCGGCGACGTGAAGGGCGGACCGGCGAACTGGGCCGACTCGTTCGCGTCGTGCGAGCGCTACGTGGAGAAGGTCAAGGCGGCAGGGGGCGATGCCGAGATGATGCACTTACCCAAGGTGGGGATCCGCGGCAACAGCCACATGCTGATGCAGGATCGTAACAACCTGCAACTCGCCGATCTGGTGCTGGCCTGGGTCGACCGACACGTCGAGAGCGCAGGCCATTGATCATGCTGACGGCCACACAGAAGCGGACGGCAGAAGCGATCGTCAACATCTTCGAGACGAGCGAGGTTCGCGGCAACTACGGCAGCGTAACGGTGATCGCCGAGGACACGGGACATCTCACGTTCGGCCGATCGCAGACGACACTCGGGTCGGGCAACCTTCACGACATGCTGAAGCTATACGCCGACAACGCCGGCGCCCGCTTTGGCGGGATGCTGGCGTCGTATCTGCCGCGCTTCCTCGAACGGGACGTCACCCTGGATACTGACGTGCACCTGCACAACCTGCTGCGCGCCACCGCCGACGATCCGGTCATGCGCGACGTGCAGGACGTGTTTTTCGACGCCCGCTACTGGGCACCGGCGGCACGAGCCGCGGACCGCGAAGGCATCACGACGCCGCTCGGCGTGACGGTGGTCTACGACAGCACGGTGCACGGCTCCTGGACGGCCATTCGCAACCGCACCAACGCGGCGTGCGGCACGGTGGCAGCCGCCGGCGAACGTTCCTGGATCAGCCAGTACGTCAAGGAGCGCCGCGCGTGGCTGGCGGGGAGTTCGCGGGCAGACCTGCCTCCGACGGTCTATCGCATGGACGCCTTCCAGCGCTTGATCGAACTCGATGCGTGGAGCCTGACGCTCCCGCTCGTCGTGCGCGACGCGGAGATCTCCCTCGACGCGCTCTCGGCGTCGCCACGAGGATGTTTCGAGGGGCCCGTTCCCGGCACACGCGTACTGGCCGTGCAGGCGCCGCTGCAACGCGGACTGGATGTTCGGCTCGTGCAGCTCGGCTTGTCGCGGCGGGGCGTGGACATTCGCGCCGACGGAATCTTCGGGCAGGGTTGCGCGCAGTGCGTCCGCAGTTTTCAGCTCGCCCAGGGCCTGCCGGCCACGGGCAGCGTGGACGCCGCCCTGATCGTGACGCTGGTCGGCTGAATCAAGATGTTTTCCGACAGCTGGCTGCAGCGGTTCCAGGGGATCCTCGCCGCAGACGCAGAGATGGAGGTGGTGGGCGACTGGTTCACGCTGTCGATGTCGCTCACGAGCGGCGAAGACCGCTGCATCGTCCGGTTCGAGCGCGGCCGGCTGGTCCAGTGGTTCGTATCGCCGCGGCTCGGCGTGCCGTGCGCGTTCGGCTTTCGCGCCAGCCCCGAGATCTGGCGAAAGTACCTGAGCGATCCGCCCGAACCCTTGTATCACGACGTGTTTGCGATGCTGATGCGTGTACCGGGCTTCGTTCTGGAGGGGGACTCGCTCGTGGCGATGCAGCACGCGCGTGCGCTCCACCGCGTGATGAAGGTGATGCGACGGGTGGGTACAGCGTGAGCGTGGAACCGATCGTCGGGCGTTACCTCCGGCTCCTGCACAACGAGCTCGAGCATCGAATCTTCTTCGAGGAGGCCGGCCAGGGCGTGCCGCTGTTGTGCCTTCATACCGCAGGCGCCGACAGCCGGCAGTACCGGCATCTGCTGAACGACGCGGCCGTGACGGACCGTTTTCGGGTGATCGCGTTCGACCTTCCGTACCACGGCCGATCGACACCGCCGCCAGGCTGGTGGCTGCGCAAATACCGGCTGACGACGAGTGAGTACATGAGCGTGACGCGGGCGGTGTGGCAGGCGCTGTCGCTCGAGCGTCCGGTGGTGCTTGGATGTTCGATGGGCGGTGCGATCGTGCTGAAGCTCGCCGCCGAGTATCAGCACGAGCTGCGCGGTATCGTGGGGCTCGAGAGCACCGCCTACGCGCCCGGCAGGTACAACGAGTACCTGCACCATCCCGCGATTCACGGCGGCGAGATGACGGCGTCGTACACCTACGGCCTCTGCGCGCCGCAGAGCCCGGAGGTCAACGCGCGGGAAAACTGGTGGCTGTACAGCCAGGCAGGCCCGGGGGTATACGCCGGCGACGTGCACTACTACAGCCTCGATTGGGATGGACGGGAGGACATCCGGCGCATCGACACGCGTGTGTGCAGGGTGTCGCTGCTCACCGGCGAGTACGACTACTCCTGCACGCCGGAGATGACGCTGGAGGTGGCACAGGCGATTCCCGGCTCGCGCGTCACGGTGATGAAGGGCATCGGGCACTTCCCGATGATCGAGAACTATCCGCTCTTCCGGGGCTACCTGATCGCCGAGCTCGATGCCATCGTGCCTCGATGAGGTCGCGGAGGCTGACGAGCCACGATTCCGGACACCGATGGCGACACATCGAGGCACCGAGACACAGAGAGGGATCCTCCGGCCTTTCCCCTGTGCGTCGTGAGCGGTCGAGTGGAGGCGATTGCCAGAGGTCGAGGCTCGCTGCGTCTCCGCGCCTCCGCGTTCTCAGCGATAAATGTAGCCACCGTCATTTCTACTACCTCCAGAGCATAGAATTCACATCAATGCCCCGGTTCATTCGTGCCCTGTGCGCAATAGCGACGGTACTCGCGGTCGCCCGCCCTGTGGGCGCGGCGTCAGACGCGCAGTTCGAGCAGTTGCGCCTGATCGCGCCGGCCGCGCCCGGAGGCGGCTGGGACCAGACGGCGCGCGTAATGCAGCAGGTGCTGCAGCGGACGGGCCTCGTGCGAACCGTGCCCGTCGAGAACATTGCCGGCGCGGCGGGCACGATCGGACTGGCGCGGTTCGTGGGATCGGAGCAGGGCCGCGGCGACACGCTCCTCGTATCCGGCCTGATCATGCTCGGCGGCATCGTGATGCACCGTTCACCGGTCACGCTGCGCGAGGTGACGCCGATCGCACGCCTCACCGGCGAATACGAAGCGATTGTCGTGCCCGCGAGCTCGCCGTTTCGCACGCTGAGCGACGTGATTCGAGCACTGAAGGAGCGGCCCGAATCGCTCTCGTGGGGAGGCGGTTCGGCGGGTGGAAGCGATCAGATACTGGCGGGTCTTGTCGCCGAAGCCGTAGGCGTGCCGCCCGGCCGCATCAACTACGTGGCGTTTTCGGGAGGCGGCGAGTCGTTGTCCGCGATCCTCGGTGGGCAGGTCTCGCTCGGCATCAACGGGCTTGCCGAGCTCGAGCCGCAGATTGAGGCGAAAGCCGTACGCGCGCTCGCGATCTCGAGCGCCGATCGCCTGCCGGGCCTCGACGTCCCCACGCTGCGTGAGCAGGGCGTCGATGTGGAGTTCGAGAACTGGCGATCGGTGGTCGCTCCCCCCGGAATCGGGGAGCGCGAGCGTCAACGTCTTGAGTCGGTCGTTGCGGCGATGGTCGCGACGCCCGAGTGGAAGGCAACCCTGGAGCGATATCGATGGATCGATCGATACCTTACCGGTGAATCGCTCGCGCGGTTCGTCGAGCGCGAGGAAACGAGAGTACGGGCGACGCTGCAGCAGTTGGACACGGGCCAATCGAGCGGTGGCCTCCTTGCCTCGGGCGCCGCCTATCCGGCGTTCGTGCTGACGGGGCTGGCCCTCACTGCCCTGGCGGCTCTCGTGGCTGGACGCACTGAACGGCGATCTGCGGCAGCATCTGCAGATGGTGAGAAATCCTGGGGCACTGTCTGGTGGATCGGAGTGGCTCTCGCGATCAACCTTGCACTGGCCGAAAAGGTCGGCTTCGTGATCGCCTCGACGGCGATGTTCTGGCTGACGTCCAGAGCGTTCGACAACCGCCACCCCGCCCGGGATGGCGTGTTTGCGGCGCTCATGGCGGTAGGGGCCTACGTTCTTTTCGGCCATCTCCTTCAGCTTCCCCTGCCGGGCGGCGTGCTGGAGCGCTGGCTCTGAGCCGCGAAAGGCTGCGTCACTCGTGTTCGAGACCCTTCGCGCGCTGAGCGACGGTTTCGTCAACGCGTTCGCGCTGCACAACCTTGGCTGGGCGCTGGTTGGAACGACATTGGGCACGGCCATCGGCGTGCTGCCCGGCATTGGCCCGGCGCTGACCGTGGCGGTGCTGCTGCCGGTGACCTTCACCCTCGATCCGACGAGCGCCTTCATCATGTTCGGCGGGATCTACTCGGGCGCGATGTACGGCGGCTCGACAACGAGCATCCTGCTCAACACGCCTGGCGAAACCGGATCGATCGCGACGGCCATCGACGGGTACATGATGGCGCGGCAGGGGCGCGGCGCTGCCGCACTGACGACGGCGGCGATCGGGTCTTTCGTCGCGGGCACGCTGGCAACCGTCGCCACCGGCGGCAGCGTCC
>Ga0111538_10002477_pt1 | contig 25959 bp, 21 predicted proteins | sample SoiMethybrSBSTD1_FD_79669 | JGI IMG/M metagenome (GOLD analysis project Ga0111538, IMG submission 79669) | Bulk soil microbial communities from a Populus tree surrounding site in Tennessee, USA - Soil MetaG P. TD hybrid SBSTD1 (version 2)... | ecosystem: Environmental > Terrestrial > Soil >...
AGGTGGCTGAACACGTGGCAGTGGTAGAACCACCGGCCCGGGTCGTTCTCGGTGAACTCGAACGTGAACGACTCGCCGGGCCCCATCGTCTTCGTGTCGATGACGGTCCCGTCGGGGTCCGTCCAGCGGTGGCCGTGGAGGTGGAACGTGTGGAAGTCGTTGTCGAGGGCGATGACGTGAAACGCGACTCGCTGGCCGACCCTGGCGCGCAGCGTGGGGGTGTTGCCGGCGTAGGCGCGCCCGTTGAAGCACCCGAACAGGCGATTGAGGCTCGTCGCGATCGGCTGCAGGGAGTGCATGAACAGGAAGAACTCGACGTTCGGGCGGGGCTGGGCCGGATCGCGGATGATCAGCGGGCCGAACAGGCCCTTGTAGACCGGGACCGGGTCGAGCGGGCCGTGGTCGTGGTATAGCCACAGCCCCTGGGTTCCAGGTCGCGCGGTCCAGAGGTAGGTGAACGTCCGCCCCGGTTGGACGAACCCACCGGGATCCGTGTACTTGCCCTTATAGGCCCCGTCCATCTCCGAGCTGTAGAAGATCCCGTGCGGGTGCATGGTCACCGGCACCGAGAGCCGGTTCTGAAAGTGGACGGCAACGGTCTCGCCCACGTTGGCCTGGATGAGGGGGCCCGGGATCTTCCCGTCACCGAGGGGACGGCCGAAGTTGGGGGTGTAGCTCCGATAGACGTGCGCCGGGAAGCGAGTCTTGCCGTTGACCGGCTTGTCCATCATCTCGTCGCGCCCGGTGGGGACGATGTTCCACCGGCGCTCCTCCGCGCGGATCCAATACCGGCGCTGGGCGGCCGCCGCCGCGCTGCTGGTGTCCGAGACGAATTGCGTGTGGGCCGGGCCCTCGGCGGCCGCCACCTTGGGCGGCACGCGCACCCCGCTCGCGAGCTTCGGCAGGTCCGCGGGCCGGTCGAGGAACAGCTTGTGCCCGGCGAGCGTGCACACGAACGCCGCGCCGCCCCCCGCCAGGAGCTGGCGCCGATCGAACTGGCCAAAGTCCATGGGCTACCGGATCGGCGGGAGGATCACCGATGCACGGTCACGGTCATGCGCATGACGGTGGGATGGACCGTGCAATAGAACTGGTACTTGCCGACCTTCTTGAAGCGCTTCACGAAGAAGAAGCTGGGATCGTTGGTCGTCTGCGAGCGGAACTGCCGCTTCCGGACGCCGCGCGGGCCCTTCTTCAGGGTCACGTTGTGCTGGTCGAATGTCGGCGTCCAGTCCCACTTGACCTTGCCGCCCTTCCTCACTCCGACGCTGGTGGGGGTGTAGAAGTCGTCCTTCACCTTCACGACCATCGGCTTCGTCGCCTTGGCCGGCGCGCCGGGAGCGCCGACGGCCACGACGGCCAGTGCGAGCGCGACCGCCGCCGCCACTATGCGGGTGCGCCTCACTTGCACTGCCCCAGGTTCTTGGTATCGATCGGGGTGATGCCCTTGAAGGCCGGATGGGAGTGCTCCACCCACCCGTCCTCCTGGGAGCACGGGGGATCGCTCAGCACGTAGTTGGCCAGCTCGCCGACCTGGCCCGACGAGAGCGTCCCGTCACCCATCACACTCCCAGTCCCGGCGGTGGCGGGCGGGGGGCAGCCCGGATAGATGAACGACTTCGGGTTCGCGTGGTCGGCTGTCAGGTCGAACGTCGACGACTGGTTGCCCTCGAAGCAGTTTCCCTTGCCGGAGCCGTCGTTGTAGATGTCGAACCGATTCTTGTCCGTCCCGAAGCGCCCGAACCGGTTGTCGATCACCCGATTGTGCTCGCTCAGGGCCTTTCCGGTGGTGTCGAGGGCGTTCGAGAACGTGGCCACGCCCCAGAAGAAGTTCCCGAAGATGCGGTTGTCCCTGACGACCCAACCGTCCGAGCCGAACAGGGCCACTCCCACGCCCGTCGGGTAGTTGATGGTTTGGTTGCCGATCTGGCCCAGTCCGCCCGAGACGGTCTTCACCGGCGATTTCGGCAGGAAGTAGTTGAAGTTGTTCCAGAAGATGTCGTTGTCGTGGATCCTGCCGTGGGCGTTCGGCTGGAAGAGCTCTGAGTCGAGCGTGTTCGGTCCGAGGCCGAGGCCGTTGTTGAAGAACATCGAGTCGTGGATGTCCACGTACTTCGCGTTCGTCCCTGAGAACCCGAGGACGTTCAGGTACGCCTTGTCGTTGGCGATCTCGGTCCAGTCCGGATTCTTCTGCGGCGGGGTCTCGCCGATGTAGATCGCCGAGTCGCCGTGACCCCAGCCCTGCGAGTTCGTGATCCGCCCCCCGGTGCAGTGCTTGGCGAACAGCCCGTAGGAGCGGTTGAACGAAGCGAGGTCCTTGTTCATCACGAAGCCGTGGCAGTGATTGCCCGGATCGGCGTGGACGAAGATCCCATTCGCCGGATAGTCACGTGCCCACATACGCCTCACCTTGAGGTTGTCGACGTTCAGGCCGTCGACGCCGTTCTGGGCCGGCTGGCCCTTGATCCGCGCGTTGTCGCCGTCGAGGATCGTCTTACGCGGGTTCTTCGCCTTCCCCTGGATCGACAGGCCGTCGTACTTGTGCCCGAAGACCTGCACGCCCTCGTGATAGACGCCGGGCTTCACCTTGACGACCGAGTTCCGGCCCTTCTTCACGTTGTTGACGGCCTTCTGGATGGAGGCGTAGCGGCAGCCGTGCTTGCAGACCGTCAGGACGTGCTTGCCCTTGGCCATCGCGGGCGCCGCGAACACGGCCCCGAACAGCGCCAACGATGCTGTCGCGATCAACAACCTGACCTTCAATGCCGCTCCTTTCGACATGCCCCTGCGTTCCTGCGGGCCGCACCTCCGTGCGCCGCGTCCGGGCGTTCGGATCGAGGAGGTTAGTGGAGGGCGCCGGTCTTCGACTTCTGACGTCTCCCCGCTATGGCCTTCCGCCGCGCGCGGCTCTATGGTCGGTCGTGATGTCGAAGGTGCGCGACCTCGACCACCGTCACCTCTGGCACCCGTTCACGCAGCAGCTCGACTGGTGTCGCGAGAAGGCACTTGTGATCGAGCGAGCCGAGGGGACCGACCTCATCGACTCCGATGGAAGGCGCTACATCGACGGCGTGTCCTCGCTGTGGTGCAACGTCCATGGGCACCGCCACCCGCTGATCGACCAGGCCGTGCACGACCAGCTCGAGCGAGTCGCACACTCGACGATGCTCGGGCTGACGCACCGGGGTGCCGCCGAGCTGGCCGCGAGGCTAATCGATCTGGCGCCGCCGGGCCTGAATCGGGTCTTCTACTCGGATTCCGGCTCGACGGCAACCGAGGTAGCGCTCAAGATGGCGTTCCAGTACTGGCATCAGCGCGGCGGCCAGCACACCCGGCGGACCTCGTTCGTCTCGCTGCGTGACGCCTACCACGGCGACACGCTCGGAGCGGTTTCGGTCGGCGGGATCGACCTGTTCCACGCCGCCTACTCCCCGCTGCTGTTCGACGCCCACCGTGTCGACCCGGGTGATGCCGGTCAGCTCGAGTGCGTCCTCGACTTCCATTCCGAGGAGATCGCCGCCGTCATCGTCGAGCCGCTCGTCCAGGGCGCCGCGGGCATCCGGGTGCAACCGCCGGGCTACCTGCGACGGGTACGTGAGCTCTGCGACCGCCACGATGTCTTCCTGATCTGCGACGAGGTCGCTACCGGCTTCGGGCGTACGGGCACGATGTTCGCTTGCGACCGGGAGCGGGTTGCGCCCGACTTCCTGTGTCTCGGCAAGGGGCTGACCGGGGGCTACCTGCCGCTCGCGGCCACGCTCACGACCGAGCGCGTGTACGAGGGGTTCCTGGGCGCTCCGGAAGACGCCCGGACCTTCTTCCACGGGCACACGTTCACCGGCAGCCCGCTCGCGTGTGCGGCCGCCATCGCCAACCTCGACGCATTCGAGACCGAGCACACCCTGCTTCGCCTGCAGCCGAAGATCCGCCTGCTCGGCGAGATGCTCCGCGAGGCGGCGACGATGCCGGAGGTCACCGAGGTGCGGGGCTGCGGCTTCATGGCCGGCCTCGACCTCGGCGAGCACGACCCCGGGGTGCGGCTCGGCCACAGGGTCGCGCTGGAGGCGCGCCGCCGGGGAGCGATCGTCCGGCCACTCGGCGATGTGATCGTGCTGATGCCACCGCTGGCGATCGCGAAGTCCGACCTCCGGCGCCTGGTGGGGATCGTGGTGGAATCCATCCGGGCCGCATTCGCCGACGCCTACGGGGAAGGTCCCGGGATCGAGGCGCTGCCCGAGCCGGACACCGAAGAGCTGCCGGTTCGGCAGGCGGCGTAGTCCGCCCGCGGGCTACTGCCCGTAGGGCTCGAAGTCGGCCTTGCGGGCGCCGCAGACGGGGCAGAACCAGTCGTCCGGGATCGACTCGAACGGCGTGCCCGGCGGGATGCCGCCGTCGGGGTCCCCCTCATCGGGGTCGTAGACGAACCCGCATGACGTGCAGATCCAGAGCTGTGCGGTCTGGGTCTCGGGCGACATCGCCGCGAGGTTAGCTTAGGCGCGGCTCGATGGGAGGTGCCCCTATCGAGCCGCGCTGAGGTCGTCGAACACGTCGAGCCACACTCGGTCGCCGCGCTTGTTGAAGTAGCCACGCGTGTTTCGCGTCGCCTTGTGCTGACGGCGTCCGTCCAGCGACATCCATGCCTTCGGCTTCACGGTCCCACGCCCGGGGATCCAGACCCGCTTCGCGCGGCCCGCGAAGTCGAACGTGGTATCCACGTTGCACTTGATCTCCGGGGCGCCGAGCGGGTCGCGCGAGCGGGTGCCGTCCGGCAGCACGTAGCGGCCCCGCACCATGCGCTCGGGGTCGCCGAAGCGGGCGTCGAGCAACCCGGTGAGCGCCCTCCCGGCGATCCCCGCCGTGTGGGAGCTCGCTGCCTCCGAGTCGTCTGAATGCCCGCAGCCGAAGCGGTCCGTGTCGCTCCCACCGGGATCCTCGCCCGGAACACCGACCCCGTTGCCCCGCGGAAAGATGTAGCCGAGCATGTCCTCACCCAATCCGTCGATGAACCGGAAGGGCGTGTGCATGTGGCGCACCGGCCACGGTGGGAGCGGGAACGCGGGCTTCGGCATGTCGTCGGGGCCCATGAAGCTCCGCAGGTAGGTGAACGGGAAAACCTCGCCCGGCACCGAGATGAACGTGCCGTCGCCGATTCGGAAAGCGGCGACCTGGCTCTTCACCTCGTCGCCCGACGTGGTCCCGTCCGGCGCCACCGGGAAGCGCTGCGTGCAGTTGTCGGTGTATCCGGGACGCGCGGCGAACACGCCGGCGCGGGCTCCGATCGCGAAGAGCTGGTTGGTCAGCGGGACGCAGATGTCCCGGCGCCTGCCCCACACCGCCCTTGAACGCGATGGGCGCGCGCGTTTGCGGAACGCCGTGAACACGGACTTCGCCAACGCATTGCCCAGGGCCTTCGTCTCGCTGCCGTAGCCCACCGGCGTCGCGTCGCCCTGTGCCTCGAACAGCGTCCGGCACCCGGCGGGATGGCTCTCGTCGATGAACTGCTGCGGGATCCGCGAGATCGACCGCGAGAACACCTCCGGGGTCTCCACGCTTCCGACCGATCCGGCCATCTCGATCCCAACGCCGCCGTACCGGCGCTCCAGCCGCTGGCGGAAGAAGTGGATCCAGTCGGCGCTGACCCAGCGCCTCTGCGCCTCGTCCGGGTTGAAGCCAAGTGACTCGGCATGCTGGCTCACGTTCGCGAGCGTGGCGATCACGTGTCCGTTCCTGCCTACGGCCTGCAGGCTCGGCATCTGTTGATCGTCGACGAACGGATACGAGGACCAGCACTGCCGCAGGTTCCCCGGCTCGATCGCCTCGGCATAGCGGATGCGCGCGCGACGCTCCTTCGCCACCGCCCTCTCGATCGCCTTGGCCGACTTTCGCACCATGTAATCCGCGAAGTACGAGTTCACGCTGGACGTCAGCTGGTTCACGCCGGAGATGCCGATCGTGTCGGGCGCGGACTCATCGTGGTTCGAGCTGATGTAGATGCCGTCCAGGTCGACGCCGTCCGCCGCCACGCGCCGCCGGATTCGCTGGAGGTAAACGTTGAAGGCCCCCTCGTTGTCGAGGACCTCGACGGCGATGGTGCGGTTGCCGTTCGACACCGCCATGGCTCTCGCGCCGACCTCGTCCGCAACGTGGTTGTAGAACCGCGGCGAGTCCGAGCCGCCTCCGAGGAGGTTCCCCTCCCAGCGGCCGTTGTGGTTGCAGTCGAGGTAGGGATCGCCGGAGTCGTAGTCCCCGGAACCCTGGAGGTCCTTATACGGCTCCTCGAACGCGAACCTCCGGAGCCCGCGAAAATCGCCGGACGGATCGCAGTCGGCCGGGTCGTGCTCGAGCGCTCCGGCCTTTGGGGGCGTGAAGCTCACCGTGGCCGCGCCCACGCGAAAGCGCGCGGCCCGGCGAGACGCCGCAGCACTCATCGGGCTTGCCACGACCATGACGGCGCCGGTCAGCACCACGCTCGCGACCGCCGCTCGCACCACGCTCCTCCCGCTCACGAAGCAGCATTATTGGCCATTGCGGCCGTCCGTGCCGGCTTGCGCGGGTAGGGTCAGGCGATGGTCGCCGAGGCCCGACCGGCCGCCTCGCTCATCCTGCTGCGGCGCGGTGGCAGGCACACCGACCGCGGCGTCGAGGTCCTCCTGGTCCGCCGCAGCCACGAGGCTCGCTTCATGCCGGGCGTCTGGGTGTTCCCAGGTGGCGCGGTGGACGAGGCGGACGCCGGCGATGACGAGGCCGCGCACATCGCGTGCGCCGTTCGCGAGCTGCGCGAGGAGGCGAACATCCAGCTCGAGCCCGGCGCGGAGCTCCTGGCCTGGTCGCGCTGGATCACCCCCGAGCCCGTGTCGGTCCGGTTCGACACACGCTTCTACGTCGCGCTGGCGCCGGCGCACTCGCCGCCGCGCCCGGACGGGCGGGAGGTGATCGAGGCGGGGTGGTTCGCGCCCGCTGGGGCGCTCGGACGCCACACCGCAGGTGAGCTCGATCTCGTCTTCCCGACGGTCAAGCACCTCGAGTCCCTGCTTCCGTACTCGAGCTCCGGCGAGGTCCTCGAGGCGGCCGGCCACCGCGACATCGAGCCGGTGATGCCGCGCGTCGTGGGCAGAGGTGCGGACAGCCGTATCGTCTTGCCGGGTGACCCCGGTTACTGAGCCTCGCAGCGACCTTCGGGCTATAAATCGCGCGTGACCGCGAGCCTGCCGAAGGACGTTCGCGAGGCGTTCGGAAGCTTCATCACGTGCGAGTACGTCACGATCGGCTCCCGACAGCAGCCGATCGTGTGGCCGGTGACCCCGTACTACGAGAATGGCGCTCCCTGCCTGGACGTGACGACGGGCCTCGGCTACCCGAAGAAGGCGCTCGACGCCAAGCGCAACTCCCGCGTTGCGCTGCTCTTCTCCGATCCGACGGGGTCCGGAATCGAGTCCGGCATCAAGATCCTGGTCCAGGGAACCGCGCAGGTCGACGACGTCGACCTCGCCGCGAACAGAGATCGCTACTGGCGGGAGTCCGGCGAGAAGCTGCCGGCGACGAGGGAGATGCACCCACCCAAGCTCATCCGCGGGCTCTTCGACTGGTACTACGCGCGGATCTACGTCCACGTGACGCCCGAGCGGGTTTTCGTGTGGCCGAGCGGAGACGTGGCGAACCCTCCGGACCTGCTCGACTCACACGTGGACGAGGTCCGATCAGGTCATAGCGAGACGCCGCTCGAGCCGCACGAGCCGGGAATCGGCGGCGAGGTTGCCTGGGATGCGCGGATCGAGGAGCTCGACCGCCGCTACGAGACGGCCGTGCTCAGCTGGGTCGCGCCGGACGGCTTTCCCCTCGCGGTGCGCCTTCCGGTCGGCCTGGACCGCGGCCAGCGGCGGATCGTGTTCGGCGCGCTGCCGGCGGGGCTCCCGCTGACGGCTGGGAGGGCTTGCGTCACCGCGCACTGCCACGGCCCCACCTTCAGCTGGCAGGAGAACTTTCAGGTGCGCGGCGACCTGGTGGAAGCGAACGGCGGCTGGGCGCTCATGCCGCGCAAGCTCGTGGGCGGGTTCGAGTTGCCGGACGAGAGCGAGGCCGCCCGCTATCGCCGCAACCTCGGCAAGTCGATTCGTTACTTCAAGACCGCACGCCGCTACCGGAAGTCACAGGGCGTTTGAAGCCCGCCCCCCGGGCGGGATCAGCTCGCCGGGAACGGCTCCAGGCCGGCATGCCAGGGCCCGGCGGGATAGGCGTGGACGCCGGACTCCTCGACCTCCTTGCGAATGCGCTCGAACAATCGCCCACCGTTCTTCAGCGCCGCCTCCAGCTCGTCCCGGCTGCGCTCCCGCAGGCGCCAGAGGAACCAGAGCTGACGCTCGGAGACCCCGAAGTCGATCTCGTTGCCCACCGTCGTCACCCACTCGAGGAAGCCTGGGCTGAAGGTCTCGCGCAGCGCGACCGGGTCGTATTCGCTGGGGACCGTCGCCAGGAAGCGCTTGTTGAAGTCGATGCTCTCGAACTCGACCTTGCGGCGCGAGGCGCGCTGCATGATCAGCTCCTCTGGGGTCTTCTCGATCGACTCGACGTTGAACGGTGGCATCACCTTCGCCAGGTCCGGGACATGCGACTTCGCGAGCACCGCGCCAGGGAGCACCGCCTTCGAGAACAGTCCGCCCTCCTCGCGCTCGTCGGCGTCGCACGAGGCGCCCCAGAACCCCTCGTTGAGCTGTCCCGTAAGGCGGTTCGTCCCGCCCGGGCACAGCGCCACCGGCTGACCGACGGGGTTGAGCCCACCGATCGGCTCGTATCGCAGGCCCCGGTCCTTGGCCACGGCCTGGACCGTCTCGGCCCACGCTCGCTGGTCGTCCGCGGCGCTCACAGCGCTTTCCGGTATAGCTCTTCGAAATCCTCCTCGGTCGGCTCCCGGGCGTTGACGAGCGTGCAGCCGTCCCCCATGGCGCCCTCGACCAGGCGCGGGATTCCGTCCTCGGGCACCCCGACCTCCGAGAGCCGCCGGGGGAGCCCGAGCCGGCCCGTCAGCGCGCGAACCTCGTCGGCCAGCGCCTTGCCGACGTCGGCGGCGTCACCCCGCGCGTCCACGTCCATCACCTCGCAGACCGTCCGGTAGCGATCGGCGATCTCCTCGCCGCCGGCGGCGTTGTACTCGATCACCCATGGCAGGTTGATCGCGTTCGCGACGCCGTGCGGAACCTCGTATTGGCCGCCGCACGGATGGGACATCGAATGGGTCGCGCCGATCGCTCCGGAGCCGCTGGGCTGAATCGCCAGGTTCGCTGCGACGAGCATGTTGCCGCGGGCCGCGTCATCCGAGGTGTCCGCGACCGCCCGCTCGAGGTTGTCGCGAATCATCCTGATCGCCTCGAGCGCGAAGGCGTCGGCGTGCGGGTTCCACTCGGTCGACACATAGCCCTCGATCGCGTGTGTCAGCGCATCCATTCCGGTGGCGGCGGCTATCGGCGCCGGAAGCGTGGCCGTGGCGGCGGGATCCAGGATCGCAAGCCGCGGGTAGAGCGCGACGTCGCCGATCTCGACCTTCAGGCCCTCGGAGCGGTCCTTGACGACCGCCGCAAAGCTCGCCTCCGACCCGGTCCCCGCGGTCGTCGGGACGGCGCCCAGCGGCGCCAGCGGAAGCGGCCTGCCGAGGCCGTCACGATCGCGGGGCAGGTTCAGGATCCCCTCCCAGTCGCGGACGGTGCCGCCGTGCGTGAAGAGGACGTTCGCGGCCTTGGCCGTGTCGATCACGGACCCACCGCCGACCGCTAGGAAGCTGTCGGCTCCCGCCGCCTTCGCCGCCTGGGCGCACCTCGCCACGACCTCGGTGTCCGAATCCTGAGGAACCGCGTCGAAGACGCCGGCCACCTGGAGCGCGCCGTCGGTGACGCCCGCCGCAACCGCATCGACGAGCCCCGTCTCGCGGATCACCGCGTCGGTGATGATCATGGGCCGCGCCGCACCCTCCTTCGTGAACTCGAAGCCGGTGCTCTCGATGAGGTCCACCCCGGCGATCACCCGAGTCGGGCAGGCGAACTGGTAGAAGGGCTTGAAGCCCGAGAACTGCGCCCCGTTCGTCGTCACGCTACGGGTCTACCACCGGTCAGACGTTGACCAGGTCCTCGCGACCCTGGGCCTCGAGGAGGGCCACGTACCGCGGGAACACCGGCTTCGTCAGGGGTACCAACTTCAGGATCTTCGCCACCGGTCCCTTCGCCTTGATCTGGCCGCGGGCCAGGGCGACCGTGACATTGACCTGCCCGAGCCAGAACTTATGGGCCGTGTCGGCCTCCATCGCCATCGTCACGTCGGGCTCCATATCGGAGTCGCCGAAGTCGACGTCCCCCGGCTGGCCCTCCTGCAGCCGGACCGTGAGGACGGAGTCGGGGTTGCGGAAGTCGTACCGGACGATGGTGTTTGCCTTCCGGAACTTCGGCGCCAGCTCCTCGTCGTCGGCGAGGTCCTGAAAGAGCTTTCCGATCGTCGCATAGACCTCGTCGGCGTCCTTGAAGTACGGCAAGTCCTCTCCTCTCTGGGCGAACCGGGGCCGTGGCGGCCGGTCGCCGAATCCTATGGCGCGGGCTACGGATCCGCGAAGAGGTTCGGCGCCTGGCCGCCGCCGAACTCGTTCGGGAAGTTGGAGGCGACGAAGCAGTTCGCGTTGGCGGGATCCGGCGGAAGCTTGTTCACCTCGCCACCGCTGGGCTTGCAGTCGAAGTTCGGGAAGATCCCGTGGAGGTTCGCCTCGAGGCCCGTGAGTGCATTCGGCTGCGGATAGCCGTTGCCGCGGTTGGTCTTGAGCCGCTGCGGGTACACCGAGAGGCTCTCCGAGCTCACATAGGACAGCTGGCGCAACGCGTGAAGCGGAGCCGGCGCGCCGCCCTTGTTCGTGGACAGGGCGAGCGTGTCCCCCAGCGCCGCCGGCGGGCCGGTGAGGAAGTTCGTGATCTCGGTCCGGTAGAAGCCGAGGTACCGGATCACCGGGTTCAGGTTCGCGAGGAACGGGTCGAGCGCGCTCAGGACGGGCCGCGCACCGCTCAGGAACCTCCGGGTCGCCGGCAGGCCCGTCTTCGCCGCCTTGATCAGCGGCTTCAGATCGATGAACAGCGACTTCAGGTGCGGCGAGAGCTGCCTGATCGAGCGCAGGGTCGGCGAGATGTCGTTCGCGACCGGCAGCAGCTTGTGGATCAGCGGCCGCGTGTTGGCCTGGAACCGGTCGAGTCGCTGCAGCGTGAGCAGCGATTCGTGCTCGAAGACCGGGAGGACGCGGAAGGTCTCGGCCAGCGCCTGCTGCTCGTCGGCGAGCGCGCCGAAGGTCTGGTTCGAGTTCGTGATCGCGCCGGCGAGCTCCTGGTTTCGCTCGCTCAGCGCATTGAACACCGTGCCGGTATCGCGGATCAGGCCCTGAAGCGCGGTCTTCTGGGAGCGCAGGACCTTGACGACGTCGGTCGCGTCGCCCAGGAAGGGCCCGAGGTTGCCCAGCGAGTCGTTCAGGTCGACGCTGCGCCCGTTGATCGCAACGGCCGCGTTCGCCTGCCACTGCTGGAACGCATCACGGGTCCTGGAGTCGAGCGCGTTGAAGATCTCGTCGATCTGCGTCGCGTCCTTGGTCTGACTCACGCCGAGAGTTCCGCCCTCCGGGATCGGATGCGCATTGTCGGCCTCGGAGCCCGAGCCACCGCCCGAGGACCCGAGCGACACGGGCTCTCCCGGCTTGTTCCCCGAGGTGAGCTCGACGTACGTCTCCCCCAGGAGCGTCTTCTGACGCAGGATCGCGCGGGCGTCGGAGTTGATCGGCGCGAACTCCGGCTCGATCTCGATCGTCGCCTGCGTCGTGTCCTGGCCGTCGACGCGCTTGTCCTCCGGCGCGAGCTGGATCGACTTGACCTTGCCGACGGAGACACCGCCGACCCGCACGTCGGACTCCGTCGCCAGCTGCGTCGCCTCGGGGAAGTAGGCCGTGATCTCGTAGCTCTTCGGCTTCAGCGGGATCGGCCCACCGAAGGCGATCCACAGGAAGAGGATCAGCCCGAAGCACGACAGCGCGAAGCCGATCGCGACGAGGATCCTGCCGATCGATGGCGCCTGCGTCTGCATTACGGGGTCACACCCCCCGGTGACGGGTTTCCACCCGGCGACGGGGTGGGTAGATCCCCTGGTGAGCACGCGGTCTCGAAGACGGCGCCGAACGGCGTGACCAGCGGCGCCGCGGGGGACGACTCGAGGACGTTCAGGACGTTGCGGCAGCTGGCGGTGAAGTAGATGCGGCGGTAGAGCCCGTTGGCGTCCTGGTTGGCGAAGACGCTGTTCCCGTTGTGGGCCAGCCAGGCCAGCCAGTACAGGTACCCCTCGTCCCTGCGGGGTTGCTGCGGGTTGCAGGTGCCGCCGGGGCAGCCCTGCGCGCCGTGCGGGTTGTACGCCGCCATGTTGCCGAGCTTGTTCACCTGCTTGCCCAGCGTCGTCAGCTTCGGCGAGGCCTTCGCGTATCGCTTGGCCGCCTCGTTCAACGGCGGCAGGTCGGGACGAGCGCTGCGAACGAACGGCCGGATCTGATGCTGAATCACGGGCGTGGCGGAGTTCGCCAGATCGCGAACCGACGCGTTCAGCTCGTCTAGGTGCCGCGCGAAGGGTCGCAGCGAGTTGAATGCCGGGCCGAGCACCTTGGCGAGGTCGTTTACCTTGCCGAAGGTCGTGGTCCCCGTCTGGAGCGTCGACGGGAGCAGCGAGACCGCCCGCTGGACATCCGGGTCCTGGGCGCCGATCGCACTCAGCGCGTCGTTGTTCGCCTGGATGAACGAGACCACGTCGCCGCGGTGCTTGCCGATGTCCTTGGTCAGGACGCCGAGGTTGTGGACGAGGTCAGCCAGCTGGTGGCGCCGCTGCGAGACCATCGAGTTCAGGCGGTCGAGGTCGCGGTTCAGCGGGCCCAGGCTCCCGAGCAGCTGGCCGAGGTTCTGCCCCTGTCCCTTCAAGCCCTCGCCGGCGCCCACGAGCAGCAGGCGCAGATACGCCTGCGTGTCGGAGTCGAGCGCCGAGAGGATCTCGTCGACGTTCACGTCGGGCGCCGTGTTCTGGACCGGGACCGTGCCTCCGTCCGAGATGTCGCCGGCGGACTTCGTGCCCGGGTCGAGCTCGAAGAACATGTCCTGGAGGCCGGTCCGCGGCCGCAGGAGGATCGTCGCGTTCTTGTAGATCGGCAGGAACTGGCGGTCGATGCCGAACGTGACGACCGCGCGCCCGTTCTCGAGGTGGACGTCCTCGACCTGCCCGACCTCGACGCCTGCGACGTTGATCGTCTGGCCCTGACCGGGGACCACCGCCTGGGCGGAGGAGAACTCGGCGTTCAGCTCAAACGGCTTGGACTCGAGGATCGGGATCCGCAGCCGCTGCTGCTGGACGATGATGTACGTCGCGATCACGGCGACCACGACTAGGACCATGATCGCGATGAAGTCGCGGAGGTGCTTGCGGATCGCGGTCACTTCGGCACCACCTGCTGCTGCACCTTCGGCACGACCTGCTTCTGCACGTCCTGGAGCCGCGAGCGGAGCTCCGGGTCCGTCTTTGCCCTGCTGTGCAGCCAGTCCTTCGTGGCCTTTCCGATCAGCTCGTCGGCCTTGGACTGCTGTCCCCCGGCGATCAGGTGCTGCGCCTTGCCGTACACGTCGGCGAAGTTCTGCGACGCCTGCTCGAGCTGCTGGAACTTCGAGGAATTCGACTTGGCGTCCAGCGGCAGCGGCGAAGGGCTCGACTGCGTCGGCGCCGGGCCCTGCGACGTCTCGAGGTTCGGCGGCTGCTGACGCTCGCAGGGGGCATCGGGCCGGAACGGGGTCTTGAGCGAGTCCTCGTGGCCGCGCGAGAGATTGGGCTGGGAGCCCAGGATCTTGCTCTCGGCGAAGCCGACGAAGGGGACGGTCTGGCTCGCGGGCCGCAGGCCCGAGATGACGCTGCCGCCCCCGCCGCCGATGGGTGGCCCGGGGAACGCCGGGGTGTTGGCCCCACCGCCCGCCTCGACCCGGATGTACTCGCCGTTCGCATCGCCCGAGCGGCTCTCACCGCCGATTCCGACGAGGCCGTAGCCGGTCTCCTCGGCCACCGTCGCCGGGTGCGTTCCGGCTCCGTCGGTGACCGTCGGCGGCGGGAAGTTCGAGTCCGGAACGCTCGAGTTCGACCACGGGATGATCGCCTCGTTGAAGCAGCTCGCGAGCGCCCGCGACTGCTTCAGGAACGGGATCGTGCGGTGGGAGAGCTTCGTGAGCCTCGGGATCGTGTGCCGCAGGTCCTGGCTCAGGCCGCGCAGCTCGCGCTGCCGCACCAGGAGTCGGATCTGGTTGAGGAGGGGCGTTGCCGCGTCGAGCGTCTCGGGCGTCGATCGCACTCCGGGCAGCGCCTCACGAGCGAACGCGCGTAGCGGCGGGAAGGATTGGTCGAGTGACGCGAGCGCCGTGCGGCCGACCTGGAGGAACCCCGGCAGGCGCGCGATCGCGTCGGACAGCGCCTGGTTCTGCGCCGCGAACGACCCCGTGACCACCCGCAGGTTCGTGACGAGGTCCTGGAGCCCCCGCTCGTCCTGGTCGAGCGCCTGGACCGTGGAGTCGAGGTAGCGAACCAGGTTCGAGAGATCGTGCGGCTGCGTCCCGAGCAGCGACTGGTTCACGAGCGACGTGTATTTGAAGGCGCCCGGCGAGGTCTGGTAGAGCTCCCTGAGGCCGGCCGCGCCGCCGTACTTGGTGAGGGCATTCCCGAACTCCTTCAGGAAGATCTGTAGGTCCTTGCGCACCCCGTACTGAAGCGTCGTGAGCACCTGGTCGAGCTGGACCGACGCGCCGGTCTGCGTCACGGGAAACACGTGGTCGGCCGGCGCCTCGGGCGACTGCGGACTGCCCGGGCTGACGTCGACGAACATGTTGCCCTCCAGGAACAGCCGGGGGCGGAGCTTGAAGGTCGCATCGTCCTTGATCGGCCGGCCCTCGTCGGAGATCTCCATCGTCACGATCGCTGCCTGCACACCGGTCGCCCCGCCCTGCCCAGGGCTCGCACCGTTGGTGGACGCGGTGACGGTGTCCCCGTTGTCGACCCCGCCACACGCCGAGTTGTCGTTCGTACAGGGCTGGACGTCCGTGACCTCCCCCACCTCGACCCCAGCAATGCGGACCGGGCTCTTCGGCCGGACGTTCTCCGCGGTCGTGAACACGGCCTTGATCTCGTAGCCGTGCGACCAGGGGAGCTTCTTCGCGAAGGCGAGATAGGAGCCCACCGCGATCAGCACGACCAGGATCAGTCCGATCACGTGGTTGGGGAGTCGCTTGTGGCTGCCGGGTCTCATGGCTGGTGGGAGGGGATGCGGGTGTCCTTCAGCTGGCGCGATCCGTCCTGGTTGAAGAACACGTCGGTGACGCCGCGGGAGCCGGGCAGGTTGTCCAGGACCTGCGCCGGGCTCCACTTCGGCTGGCCCGGCGCCGGGAAGTTGCCGAGCGGATAGCCCGTCTGGCCGGCCTGGCAGTCGGGGTACTCGTTGTAGTTCGGCGAGTAGCCGGAGAGGCCGAGTTTGCTGGCGTAGTTGCGGACGACGTTGTTCGGCTGCCCCGTCGGCATGTACGTGTTCCCGTGGAGGATCGGGATGTTGTGCGGCGCGAACGTGTTCGGCGGGATGCCCTGGAGCGGGTCCCCGGTGGCCTTCGTCTGCCCGTTCGCCTGGATGCCCGAGTAGGCGTTGAGCGGCCCCTGCACGAAGTTGCCCTCGGTGGGGCCCACCGTCCCGCCGACGAGCGCGATCCGCTGCTGGAACCCCACCTGGTCACGCTCCGTGAGGTGCTCCGGGAGCATGGTGAACCAGTAGTTCCAGTAGTTGCAGACCGTCTGCGCCGGCGCCACCCACTGGGCCAGCGGCTTCGCCGTGTCGAACGTCTGCTGGAGTCGCTGGATGCTCGTCTTCGTCGACGGCTGCTGGACGAGCTTCTTGAGCGAGATCATCACCCGGCGCAGCTTTTGATTGATGGGCGGGGTGCGGTTGAGCACCGGCGTCCCGATCCGGACCGCGTCGTTCAGAGTGGGGATCGCGACCCTGAGCTGGCGGACGCCCGGGTTGAGCCGCCGCGAGAGCTCGGCGAACTCGGTCAGGAACGGGCGCTCGCGCTGCAGCAGGGCGGGCCCCTGGGTGACGAGCGGGGCGCCCTCCGAGATCGCCGCCCGAAGCGCCGCCGCCTGCTCGGGGTTCGAGGAGAGGGCGTGGAACGCGACCGACGCGTTGTGGAAGAACTCCGCCTGCTGGGCGGCGACGGGGGCGACGATCTCCGCCGTGCGGCCCATCGCCTCGAAGAAGCGACGGAGCTCCGTGTCCGGATCGGCCAGGACCTCCGAGACCGGCTTCAGGTTCTCGAACAGTGGCTGGAGCGCGCTGATGGCCTGGTTGAGGGATGCGCCGCGACCGGCGAACCCGCCGCCGTAGCCGACCAGGTTCTTGCGGACGTTCGATCGCGTCTTGGTGTCGAACGTGTCGTTGATCGCGTCGAACTCGGTCTGCTTCTGGAAGCAGCCGTTCTTGCTCGACTTCGGGATTGAGGAGTCGAATGTGCTCGGGTCGGTGGGCAGCCTGCACGTCCCCGAGTCGTCGAGGCCGTCGAAGACGTATCCCTCGGGTGCCGGCTTGCCGGTCCCGCGGGTGATCTCGAGGTACTTGAGGCCGAACGAGGAGCGATAACGGACCCTGAACACTGAGTCCTCGGGAATCGGGGACGCCGACTTGTCGAGCTTCAGGTTGAGCTCCGCGGCCACGCAGCAGGTCTGGTTCGAGCCGTTGCTCGCTCGGGTGGAGGTGCCGACGGGTGTCCGCTGCTGGGTGGCGGGGTTCGTGATCTCGCTCGGGCTGACCTTCGTGATGTCGATCGACTCGACCACGCCCACGCGGGTGCCGCCGATCCGGACCTCGTTGTTCTTCACGAGGCGGGCGGCGTTCGGGACGACCACCGAGACCCGGTATGTCGGCACGAACGGCAGGCCGCTGTTCGCGTTGTACGCGAGGAACACCGCGACGATCACGATCAGGGTCGTGACCGCGCCCACCATCGTCGGCGAGGCCGCGATCGACTGGAATGCGCTCCGACCGCGTCTCATGGCCCCATCAGCAGGTTGAGGAGGTCGTTCGCCTGGTGACCGACGTGGTGGCGGATGTGCCCACCCGGCTTGGGGATCGTGTTGCCCCCGCCGCCTCCGCCGACGTGGGGCAGCGGATTTCCGGCACCGCCACCGCCGCCGCCGCCCAGGATGTGGCGCAGGTGCTTCTTGACGTTGCCGGTCGCCCCGGTGTTGGGCACACCGGACGGTGGAGAGACGCCGGTCGGTCCCGTTGACCCGGTGACTCCCGTCGGGCCCGTGGCGCCCGTTGACCCGTTGCCCGCCTGGGGCCCACCCGCGGCGCCGCCCGCCTGCGGACCTGCTGCGCCCCCCGTCGTCGCGGCGGAGTTGGGACCGGCCGGGTTGCAGAGGCTCAGATCCGTGGAGCCGTTCGGGCAGACGGACGGGTCGTACGGCGGCGAGCCGATGTCCTGGTTGATCCCCGGCTGGGTGGGACCGAGCCACGAGACGCAGGCGTTCGCGTTGCTGATGCTGGTGGTCGTCCCCGTGCCCGCCTTGTCAGGCACGCCGATCGAGTGGTTCCCGGGTGGCGGGGCGTTGTCGGCAGGGTTGTCGCCGGCGTTGAACCCCTGATCGCAGGGCGTGGCGCCGACGTCGAAGAGGCTGAAGTGCAGCAGGTGGCCATACTGGTCGAACTGGTTGATGGCGCCGGTCTGGTAGTAGGCGTAGTTCAGGAGCCCCTCCATGCCGGTGTAGCCGGTGGGCGCGCTGCGGCCCGTCGACCAGCACGGGGCCGACTTGTTGGTGCAGGTGCGCGCCGCGCGGGCGTCGGTCTCGACGTGACGCTTCGGGCTCGCGATGTCGAGCAGGAACTTGTCGAGCGTGTTGGTGGCGGGATAGGCGTTCCTGCCGGACTTCGCGAGCGCCTGGATTTCGTCCTTGCCCTGGATCAGCGCGCGGCGCCCCGGCCCGGCGGCCCTGCCGAGGCTCGTGAGCGAGCGGTCGGTCGCCTGGTTGAACGCCGGGAGGTTCTGGGCGAGCGTGTTCAGGCCGGGGGCGGCGAGCCGGAGGTTGGTCAGCAGTGGAACCTGGGCGTCGGCCAGCGAGCCGAGCTTTATGAGCGTCGGGCGAAGCTGGGCCAGGAAGTCGTCGAGGCGGTTGAAGTCGGTCGAGAGATCGGCGCGCCGCGAAGCCGAGATCGCCGCCACGTCGCGGGAGTGCTGGATGAAGCTGATCACGTCCTGGCGCCGGTTGGCGAGCTGCGTGATGATCTTGTCGGCGTTCACGTTCAGGTCGCGGATCGTGCGGTTCTCCGACGCGAGGATCCGCAGCGCCGACTCGAGCTTCCTGAGCGCGGGAGCGCCGAGTCGGATCGCGTCGTTCAGCTCCTTCGGGTTGCCGGCCAGCGCGGTCCCGAATTCGTTGATCAGGAGGGAAAGCCGGTCCTTGTAGGACTCGCGCAGGGTGTTCTGCACCAGGTCCGGCTGGACGGTCTGGGTGACCTGGCTCGCGGGAATCGTTCCGTCGTCGGGCAGGGGTGGGCCCTTTGGGTTACACGTCAGGAAGTACTCGGCGATCAGCGACTGGGGCTGCGAGGAGCACTTGGTGTTCTTGCCGAGCACGCCGAGCGGCCCGGAAGTCTCGATCGTCAGGTCGGCCTGCTTCTTCGACGTGATGTCGAGACCGGTGACCGTGCCCGTGTCGACGCCCGCGATTCGCACGTTTGAGCCGTCGACGATGCCGAACGCGTTGTACATCTTCACGTGGTACGTGTGCGAGTCCGAGGCCCCGGCGAGCGAGGTCACCCACGCGGCCGCCGCGGCGAGCAGGCCTATGAGGAGCGCGATCCTTCTCATGGCCCCACCGGCACCTCCGACGGATCGCAGGCGAGCGTGCCGTTGTCGGTGAACGGAGTCGAGTTGTCGCCGGGGTCGCGCTCGTTGGCGCCGGGGCAGCGCGCGCGGTTGTCGATCGCGCCGCCGATCTTCGCGAGCTCGGCCATTGGGGAGAGCGGCGATGCGCTCGGGAGGCCGCCGCTGAAGGCGTTGAACGTGGTCGCGATCCTCCCGATGCCTCCGTTCGCGTCCTGGATCCCCGAGGTCCCGAAGTCGTTGAACCAGCTGACGAGCTCAGGCGTGTAGGCACGGAAGAAGGACAGATCGGGTAGCCCGTTTCTGAGCGCGCAGACCGACTCCCCGAAGGCACCCTGCTTGAAGTTGTTGTCGGCGGCATCCCGGTAGTCGGTCGAGGGGTTCTTGCCGCAGTTGGGAGACCCGGAGCCGATCGCGGCGTGGGCGAGCGGGACGGCGTCCCTCGTCAGCTCGACGAGGTCGTTTTGGCCGCCGGGCCTGCGGATCGTCTTCTCGAGGTCGGTGATCGTGGGAACGGCGCCGTGGGCCGCGCGCCTGAAGGTGTGGAAGAACGCCGGCAGCTTCTCGGCGACCGGCTTCGACGCGTTCACCAGCGGGTCGAGGTCGTCGAGGGTCGCCCTGAGGTTGACGAAGGTGGTGTTCGCCTGGCGCATGAAGTCGGGAAGGCGGACCAGGGACTCCTTGAGCGCCGACGCCTGGCTCGCGATCGCGCCCATCATCAGGTTCGCGTTGTGAATGAGCAGCGAGATGTCGTTCGATCGATCGGCCAGCGCGCCGGAGAGGTGGGAGGTATCGACGATCAGGCGCTGCAGGGTCGGGGTGTCCCTCGTGAGCTCGCCGAAGACCTGGCGTGAGGTCGAGAGGAACGGATTCAGGTACTTGAAGCCCGTGTTCGCCTGCTGCGCGACGCCGTTCCCCTGGTAGGAGAGCTCGAAGCCCTCGATCACGTGCTTGAAGTTCTTGATCGTCCTCGCGTTGAGGGTGTTGAAGAGCTGGTCGAGATCGACCTCGGAGACGGTCTGGGACTCCGGAAGCGTCGTTCCCGAGGCAAGCTCCGGTCCCGCCTGATCGGGGGCCGGCAGGTCGAGCTGGATCTGGCGGTTCGCGATCCCGCTCAACGAGTAGGAGCGGATCGTCGCGGTCGTCCCCTCTCGCAACGGGACGTAAGGGTCTGAGACCGAGAACGTCACCAGCGCCTGGCCGTGGTCCCCCAGGGCGATGTCCTTGACGGTGCCCGTGGGGACACCGGCGACGACCACCTGGGAGCCCTTTACGAGCTGGCTGGCGTTCTGGAACTCGGCCGTGATCTCGTAGTTCGAGCCCCCGCGAAGAAGAAGCAGCGCGACGACCACCGCGGCCACGACCAGGGCCACGATGGCGGCGATCCGGCCAACCGCCGAAGACTTACTCAATGTCTCTCGGTCCTCTCCATCCCGTGCCGCCCGCGGCTCCCTCCACGCACAGGTGAAGCTTGGCGCCGGCCGAGCCGAAATGTCAAAGGTGAACCGTGCGTGGGCGACGGCAGCTCACGCACGTATTTCCCTAACTTTCTTGAGTTGTTGTTAAGGAGGGATGTGCCCGCCTCGGGGCTGCCCGAAACCCCCCGAGACAGGCTTCGGGAACGGATGCGGCGCCCGGAAGGACGCCGCGCGGCTTAGAGCTCGGCTTGCTTGCCTACCCCGCTGCCGTGAAGCGGCCGGCAACCTCCGGCCAGTTCACGACGTTCCACCAGGCGTCGATGTAGTCCGGGCGCCGGTTCTGGTACTTCAGGTAGTAGGCGTGCTCCCAGACATCGACGCCGAGCAGCGGCGTCTTCCCGTCCGAGATCGGCGAGTCCTGGTTCGCGGTCGATACCACGGCGAGCCCCGAGCCGTCATGCACCAGCCACGACCATCCCGACCCGAAGCGGTTGACTCCGGCGGTCTTGAACTCGTCCTTGAACGAGTCGAGCGAGCCGAAGGCGTCATCGATCGCGCTACCGAGGTCGCCCTCGGGCTCGCCGCCCCCGTCCGGGCTCATGATCTGCCAGAAGAACGTGTGGTTGGAGTGCCCGCCGGCGTTGTTGCGCACGGCGGTGCGGATGTCGTCCGGAAGCTGATCGAGATTGCGAAGCACCTCGTCGACGTCCTTGTCCGCCCACTCCGTTCCCTCGAGCGCGGCGTTGGCCTTGTCTACGTAGGCCTGGTGGTGCTTGTCGTGGTGGACGCGCATCGTCTGCTCGTCGATGTGTGGCTCGAGCGCCGCGTAGTCGTAGGGAAGCTCGGGGACCGAGTAAGCCATCTGACCGCTCCTTCGTCGCGTTGGGGGATCTCGATTCAGCCTATCCGAGCGCCTCGCGAAAGCCCGCGCGCCAGCTCGGGTACATGGGCTCCCAGCCCATTGCGCGCCGCGCCCTGGCGTTCGACGCGCCTCGCAGGCCGATCACCATGCGCGCCGCGGTTCCTCCGAGCAAGCGCGCGATGAAGCCCGGGACCTGCCACGGCCGCTTCGCCCCGAGCGCCTCCGCGTACGCCGGAAGCCACTCTGCGACGGTCGCGGGCTCGTCGTCGACGATGTTGTAGATGCCGGGGTCGCCGCGCTCGCACGCCGTGACCGTCGCCGAGGCGGCGTCCTCGATGTGAATGAACGAGAAGAGGCCGTCGCTCCCACGGACGATCGGAAAGCGCCGTTTGCGGACCATCCCGGCGATGCTGCCGTCGCGCGCGTAGTAGGTACCCGGGCCGTAGAACCAGCCGTAGCGCAGCACCACTGCCTGGATGGCGTCGGTCTCCAGCGCCGCCCGCTCGTGGGCGACCATCGCCCGGACGCCGTCTCCGAACGGCGGTGCGGCCTCGGTCCACGGGCGGCCGTCCTCGTCCTTGATCATCTCCCCCTCCGGCGCGTACAGAAAGGCGATGCTCTGAGTGACGAAGCGCTTGGCGCCCGCCCCCACCGCCGCCGCCAGCAGGTTGGTCCCGCCGACGGTCCGGATCCGATTGGTCGGGCCGTAGAACCGCTCGTCCAGCTTGCGCGCGTCGTAGTCGCGCGGCAGCTTCGTGAGCTCGTTCACGACGACGTCGGGCCTCGCTGCGCCGACGTTCTCGCGCAGCCCATCCGCGTCGAGCGCGTCGCAAACGACGGCATGGCCACCGGACTCCTCGATCGCCCGAGTCCCGGTCTCGCGGCTCGTCATCCCCACCACCTCGTGGCCGGCTCCGGTGAGCCGACGTACGAGCGGGCGACCGATCACGCCGGAGGCTCCCGCGACGAAGATCCTCATCGCAGCTGAAAGCTACCGGCGGCGGCGCGCGCCGCGCATTCGCCCGCGAGCTCGCCGTCTATGCGGCGATCTCGAACAGGACTCCGGAGGGTTCCCGGAAGAAGATCGACTCCAGGGGTCCCCGCTTCGTCACCGGGGTCACGTGGATCCCGAGGCCGATCACCCGCTGGCGCCAGACGCTCTGGTGCCGGCGGCGACCCCACCACGCGACGTGGTCGACGGAGCCGGCCCCCGCGACGCCGCGCAGCCGCGGTGGGCGATCGAGCACATAGTGAGCCCGGCGCCTAGGGCCGGCCACGGCGAACGCGGTCTCGTCGAGCGCGTCGAAGCCCAGGCGCCCCGCGAGGATGTCGGCGGTCGGCACCGGCTCCCGGCAGTAGGCGTGGACACCGTCGAAGCCACGGAGTGCTCGGTGGGGAGAGAGGTCAGCCGAGCGCGCGACCAGCGCGACCCGTTCGGGCCCGACCGGCACGAGCTCGTGCTCGAGACCCTCGACATCGGCGAACCGCAGGAGCGTCTCGCCGTGGCTCGGGTCCTCGTAGCGGGCCTCCACACCGACGGCGTTCAGGCGGCGCGACCAGAATTCCAAGACCTCGAGATCGGCCACCCGCCAGCGAATCCGGTGGACCATCCCCGCGCCCGCCCGGCCAATGCGCTCTCCCGGGCGCTCGATGAAGCAGAGCGTGCTGCCGGGCCGGCCGAGCTCGTCGCCGAAGCGAATCACCCTTCCGCTCGCGCCCTGCGCGTCCGGCAGCCTCGCGAGCCCGAGCAGGCCGCTGTAGAACTCGGCGCACCGATCGGGATCGCCCGTGATCGCGGTGACGTGATGGATGCCGTGAAGCCTCATTCGTCGCCTTCGACTTCGCCGCCGCCGCCGGGTCGAGCGGTGCGTTTTCCGCGGCTGCCGCGGGTTTTGCACCTTTCGACGTGTTTCTCCATCATGTTGACTAATATTATCGGGAAACAATGAACGGCCAGCCACCCAACATCCTCTACATCCACTCGCACGACACCGGCCGCTACGTCCAGCCGTACGGCTACCAGGTGCCGACGCCGAACATCCAGCTGCTCGCGGACCAGGGCGTCCTGTTCCGCAAGGCGTTCTGCGGCGCGCCCACCTGCTCCGGCAGCCGGGCCTCCCTGCTGACGGGCCAGTACTGCCACAACAACGGGATGCTCGGGCTCGCCCATCGCGGGTGGTCGCTCAACGACTACGGCGAGCATCTGATCCACGCGCTGAGGCCCGGCGGCTACCACTCGGTGCTGATCGGCGAGCAGCACATCTCGGAGGACCCGGCGGCCATCGGCTACGACGAGGTCATCGAGGTCGAGAGCTATCGCGCGACCGAGGTCGCGCCGATCACGAACGAGGTGCTCGGGCTGGCTCCGGAGCCGTTCTTCATGTCGGTCGGCTTCTTCGAGACGCACCGCCAGTTCTCGGCACCGACCTCGGTCCGGGACGCCCTCTACTCCCTGCCTCCGCCCAACCTGCCCGATACGCCCCGGACCCGAGGGGACATGGCGGCCTTCAAGGCAAGCGCACGGTCACTCGATCAGGGAATTGGGGCGGTGCTGAACGGGCTCCATCAGAGCGGCCTCGCCGACCGCACCCTGATCGTATGTACGACCGACCACGGGCTCGCGTTCCCGGGCGCCAAGGCCACCCTGTACGACGGGGGCACGGGGGTGATGCTGATCATGCGCGGGCCTGGCGGTTTCGCCGGTGGGCGGGTGATCGACGCGATGGTCAGTCACCTCGACATCTACCCGACGCTCTGCGACATCGCCGGGGTCCCCCAGCCGCCGTTCCTGCAGGGCGCATCGTTGATGCCGCTCGTTCACGGCGAGATCGAGCGGATCCACGACCTGATCTTCACCGAGATGACCTATCACGCCGCGTACCAGCCATTGCGCGCCGTGCGGTCCAGGCGGTGGAAGTACATCCGCCGGTTCTACAACTACCCGCACCCCGTCCTCGCCAACTGCGACGACAGCGCGACCAAGCAGGTGCTGGTCGAGCGCGGGTGGGGCGAGGAGATCGTGCCGGAGGAGCAGCTGTTCGACCTCATCCTCGATCCGAACGAGCACCGCAACCTGTCCGAGGATCCGCGCCACGCGGAAACGCTTCTGAAGATGAGGGAGCGACTCGAAAGCTGGATGGAGGAGACCGATGATCCGATCCGGCACGGCCCCATCCCCACGCCCCCGGGCGCCTACGCCAACCACCCCTCGCAGGCGTCGCCGAACGATCCGCCCCGCGAGGGCGTCCTCGCCTAGTCACTTCTGCTACCGAGGTGCTCGAAGCGGCGAGGCCGTGGGAGAACGCGGGAATCGGAGCCCTTGCGCTGAGCGGGCGCCGAGTGTAGGTTCGCTATAACGCCCGCGAGTTCTGCGCGGCCAGACAAGGGAGGACAGGGATGTCAGCCCCAACCTGCGGCGCTGCCAGAAGAGGGAGGACAAGGATGTCAGCAGCCCAGTCTCGTCTCCGCGTTGGACCGGCCGCGCCCGTTGCGTTTGCGGCGGTCCTCGCCTTAACGCTCATCGCCCTCGTGGTTTTGAACGACGCCCGGGCCGCTGCCCAGCAACAGCCGAAGTGTGGCGACACCATCACCAACGACGCCACCCTCCACCACAACCTCGTCAACTGCCCGAACAACGGCATCGTCATCGGCGCCGACGACGTCACCCTCGACCTGAACTACCACAGCATCGACGGCGACGGGACCCCGGCCGCTGGCTGTGATCCCCGGCGGGAGTTCTGCGACGTCGGGGTGCTCAATGACGGCCACGACGGGGTCACCGTCACGAACGGCTCGCTGCACCAGTTCGGGATCGGTGTGTGGGGCCTGAGGGCGAGCCACAACCGATTCCTTGGCATTTCTGCGTCGAGGAACGTCTTTTTCGGCATGGTGATGTTCGACTCGACGCGAAGCGTGATCCGAAACGGCTCCTTCAGTCGCAACATCCCCCCGGAGGGAGACGGGATCGGCTTGTTCAGCTCCGACCACCTTCGGATCGTGGGCAACAAGGTCAGACGTAATCCAGGGCCGGGGATCCACGTCAGTCGCTCCGACCAGAACCTGATCAAGGGCAACATTTTCTCGCGGAACGGCCCCGGAATCCTGATCGAGGGTGATCGCAACGAGATCCGACGCAACCGCGTCCGTCGCGGCGGCGGCATCCGGGTTGGCCCCGGAAGCCACAACGTGATCGCCAGAAACCGCACCTCGCGCGCGTCGGAGAGCATCCGCGTCGAAAAGGGACGGGGCAATCTGGTCACCCGAAACGTCGTCGCTGGCGCCCGCGGTCCGGGCATCCGCCTCGGTATCCAACGGCCCTCGATCGGCGGCGCCAACAACGTCATCAGCCGAAATCACGTGGAGGGGAGCGGCGACGATGGATTCCTGGTCAACGAGAAGGACAACCGCAGCGTCCTGAAGCACAACGTCGCGATCGGCGCCGCGGACGACGGCTTCGATATCCGGAGCCACAGCGCGAAGCTGACCGGCAACCAGGCGGAGCGGAACCGAGACCTCGGCATCGCCGCCCGCCGCGTGGCGATCGACGGCGGCGGGAACAGGGCGAGCGGCAACGGCGATCCACGCCAGTGCACGAACCTCGTGTGTAGGTGAGCTGCGAGCGCGATGTCGCAGATCATTCGCCTTCGAATTTCGGGAGCGGCCGAGGCCATCGAAGCCGCCGGCCTGTCGGAGTAGCCGCAGTCCCAGGCGAGTAAGCCTCAATCGGGGCGGCCGGATTTGA
>Ga0111538_10002479_pt1 | contig 25929 bp, 23 predicted proteins | sample SoiMethybrSBSTD1_FD_79669 | JGI IMG/M metagenome (GOLD analysis project Ga0111538, IMG submission 79669) | Bulk soil microbial communities from a Populus tree surrounding site in Tennessee, USA - Soil MetaG P. TD hybrid SBSTD1 (version 2)... | ecosystem: Environmental > Terrestrial > Soil >...
ACCGCCGTCGGGAAACGTGCGACGGCGTAGCCGGGCGTGTGCGTCGAGTTGTAGCTGTTCGCGTCCTTCCAGTAGCCGCCCATTTTGACCGCGTGGTCGCCGCCCATCGCGCCCGGCATGAAGTAGTTCATGTTCACGTTCACGCTGTTGACCGGACGGATGTTCACGGACTGCTGGCCGTCGGGCGTCGACCGGCCGTTGAGACTCGTCGAAACGATGAAGGTCGGCTGCACGTCCGCGAGCGCGTCCTCGTGGTAATCGAGGATGAAGTTGTTGCCGACGTGGCCGTACTGGACGTCGAGCAGGAGGCGATCGCTCACCACCCACTGGTCGCCGAACTTGTAGGTCGGGCTCGGACCGGTGCGCCAGCCCCATTGCCCATACGAGCTCGATACCGCCGCCTGACGGACGGTCGACTCGATGGGCGTCAGGTCGCTCGCGTTCCGGGCGTTGCGGACTTTCTTGGAGAACAGGTTGTACAGGCTCAGCTTGTTGCCCTTGAACAGCTGCACCTCCGCCTTCAGGTTCGTCGTCTGCAGCTCCGTGAGGTCCGTGTTCAGGCAGTCGTTCACCTCCGCGATCGACGACGCCAGCGGATTCTGTTTGATCGCCTGACAGGCAGCGGTCGGCTGAAAGAACCCGACGACGCCGACGCCGACGGTCTGTTTGCCGATCGCGCCCCAGATCCAGGCGCGGCCCCGCCTCAGCGGACCGCCGGCCTCAAACCCATAGTCCTTGATGTTCTGAATCGGGTTCCCGGAGCTGGCACCCTGCCGGCGCTGCGCGTCCGTGACGTTTTGCGATTCCAGCGCCTTGTCGGTCACGTAATACCTGGACGATCCCTTGAAGCGATCGGTGCCGCTTTTCGTCACCAGGTTGATGCCGACCCCGCCCGTCTGCTGCGTCACGTCGACGCCGCCGGTGTTGATCGTCATCTCCTCGAACGCGTCGAAGTCGTAGTAGGTCGGAGACCCGCCAGTCGCGGCCATGTCGGTGATGTCGATGCCGTCGAGCGACCACTTGTTGTTGTTGGTCATCGCGCCGCGGGAGACGTAATTCGACTGCTGACCCGACATGTTGCCGCCGACGTTCTCGCGATCCATGGCGATGCCGGCGGTCTGCTGCAGGATCACCCACGGATCGCGCGCCGACGGAATCGATTGCAGCAGCTCGTTGGTGAACGTTTGCTTGGTGCCGGTATTCCGGGTGTCGACCACGGGGCTCTCGCCGGTAACCGTCACCGTCTCCTGGACGGAAGAAATCGCCATCTGCGCGTTGACCTGGGCGCTGAAACCGACCGTGACCAGGATGCCTTCCCTTACGATCGTCTTGAAGCCGACCAGATCGAACTTCACCGAATAGGTGCCGATCGACAAGCGCGGAAACTGGTACGTGCCCGTATCGCTGGCGATCGCGGTCAGCGGCTGCAGCAACACCGGCCCCGTCAACGTCACGCTGACGCCGGGCAGCACGGCGCCCGAGCTATCTGTCACCTTGCCGAAGATTTCGCCCGTCTGCTGCTGAGCGCCCGCTCGCGCGCTCACGGCCAACGACGCCAACAACGCCAGGGCGATGGTTCGAAGTCTCATCCGTCCTCCTGCCCGCGATTGTTTCCGGCGCGTTCACGGCTGTGGAGGTCCAGTTGCTGCGAATGCGATACAGCCACTTGCCTGAATCCGGTGCGATGGATTCAGAGTGGTATCATCCAATCACTTGAATGTCGCAGGTTGCACATAGCCACCTTGGACGGGCCCCCGCAGGCCTTCTCATCCGCATCGACCCGCGGTCGCGCGCCGGATTGCAGCAGCAGATCTACACCGCGATCCGCCGTGCCATTCTCGACGGCGTCGTCGCGCCGGGCACGCAGCTGGCCTCGTCACGAGCGCTGGCCGACGACTTGTGTGTATCGCGCACCACGACGCTGCTGGCGTACGAACAGCTGACCGCCGAAGGGTACGTGACGACGCGGCACGGGTCCGGGACGTTCGTCGCGCAGGTCCTGCCGGAGGATCTGTCGCGCGCCAACACGCCCCGGCGAGTGACGAGGACCAGGCATCCGCCGCTGTCGCGGCGCGGCGCGGCCCTGGCAGCGACGTCCGCGCCGCCGCGACGTTTGCCCGGACCGTCGCGAGCGTTCCGGCTCGGCGCGCCCGCTCTCGATCTGTTTCCGCATCGCCTGTGGTCGCAGCTCGTGAGTCGCCGTCTCCGATCCGTCACCGTCTCGCAGCTCGATTACAGCGACCCAGCCGGGTTTCAGGGACTGCGTGAAGCGATCGCGCATCATGTCCAGGCGGCGCGCGGCACGCGCTGCACCGGCGATCAGGTCGTCGTCGTCGCGGGGGCCCAGCGCGGGCTGGAACACATCTGCAACTTCGTTCTCGATCCCGGCGACAAGGCGTGGCTCGAGGAGCCCGGTTACTTCGGGGCGCGGAGTGCGTTGGTTGGCGCGGGAGCGCGGATCGTCCCGGTGCCGGTCGACGAGCACGGCCTCGACGTCCACGAAGGCATGGCACGCGCCCGCGACGCGAGGCTGGTCTACGTCACGCCGTCGCACCAATTCCCAATTGGTGTGCCGATGAGCCTGCCGCGGCGGCTGGCGCTGCTCAAATGGGCGAGCGCCGCCGGCGCGTGGGTCGTCGAGGACGATTACGACAGCGAGTTCCGTTACGGCGCCAGGCCCGTGCCGTGCCTTCACGGGCTCGACACCGACGGCCGCGTGATTTACGTGGGCAGCTTCAGCAAGACACTCTTCCCCGCGCTGCGGCTGGGTTTTCTGATCGTGCCGGTCGACCTGCGCGAGCCGTTGCTGGCAGCCCGGCGGGCGGCGGACGTCCATCCGCCGCTGCTGGAACAGACCGCGCTCGCCGACCTGATGGCGGACGGACATTTCGAACGGCACCTCCGGCGGATGCGCGCGGTGTACGCCGAGCGTGTGGAAGCGCTTGGTGCGGCGGCAAAGCGGTATTGCTCCGGCGTGCTGCGACTCCGGCCGGTCAGGACGGGGCTGCATGCCGTGGCCGATCTGGCTGGCCCTCCGGCCGACGCCGTCTGCCGCGAAGCCCGATCCCGCGGGGTCGATGTGACATCGCTGTCGGCCTACTATCTGCAGCGCCCGCGCGGGATCAACGGGCTCGTGCTGGGCTTCGGCGCCGTCGGACCCGACGGCATCCGCAGCGGCATGGAACGGCTGGCGGCGGCGATCGAAGCTGCCAATCGGCCCGTTCGCTCGGCTAAAGCCGTCGCGCTCCACCCGCGGAGAGGCCTGCCGACAGAAACTGCCGGAGCGCGAAGGCTTTAGCCGAGCGTTTTGTCTTTCAACCCTCTGGCCGATTCCCTCGTCCAACCCCCTTGATCGGGAGGACTGCATGTTGCGATCTTTCAAGGCATTAGGTTTGTTCCTGCTCCTGGCGAGCGCCGCGCCGCTTTGGGCCCAGACCGACATTCACGGCACCTGGACGGCAGAGATTCGACAGGGGAAGGTCTTTCTGCAGGTCCGGACGACGCCACCGACGGATTGGAACCGCTCGGGCAACGGGAACGGCGACTGGAATATGGGCCAGAGCTTCCCGATCGACGAGCTCTCCGGCTTGCCGGCCAACGACGAGCGCCTCACGGCGTCGAGCGTCAAGTTCGACCTGCGGCGCGAGGCGGGATCGCTGGCCATGGAAGGCTCGTTCCGCGACGGCCGCGGCGCGGGACTGTTCAATTTCGCGCCGCGCGAGGCCTACGTCGGTGAAATGCGGAGCCTCGGATACACCGACGACCTCCCGTTATGGCGCCGTTTCCAGCTGGCCGTGCACGACGTCGGTCCGAAGTACATCCGCGAGCTCAAGACCGAGGGCTTCGACAAGCTGACGCTGGACCAGATTCAGCGCGCGAAGACCCACGGCGTCACGATCGAGTACATCAAGGGGATCAAGGCCGAAGGCTTCCGTACCGTGAGCCTCGATAACCTCGTTCGCACGCGCGACCACGGCGTCACGCAGGAATACATCAAGGCGATGAAAGCCGAAGGCTTTACCGGCACGACGCTCGACGAGTTCGTGCGGACACGCGACCACGGCGTGACCCAGGCCTATATCCAGGGCATGAAGCAGGCCGGCTTTGGCGGGGCGAGCGTCGAGGATCTCGTGCGGGCGAAGGACCACGGCGTCACGCCGGAGTTCGTCCAGGAGATCAAGGGAATGGGGCTGGCCGTCACCGGCCTCGATCAGTACATCCGCCTGCGCGACCACGGCGTCAAGGGCGATTTCGCCAAGGAGCTGAAAGCGGCCGGCTATGACAAGTTGAGCGCGGAAGAACTGGTCCGCGTCCGCGATCACGGCGTCACGGTGCTCTACATCCGCGACCTCGCCGCGCAGGGCGTGAAGAACGTCCCGCTCGAGGATCTGATTCGGATGAAGGATCACGGCGTGTCGGCCGACTACATTGCCGACATGAAGGGCCTCGGCCTGAAAGACCTCACGCTCCAGGAGATCGTCCGTCTGCGCGATCACGGCGTCACGCCGGGCTTCGTGAACCACGCCAAGGCGCGCGGGTTCAAGCCGGTCGACGCCGACGACCTCATCCGCCTCAAGAACGGCGGCCTTTACAGAGACAAGCCCTAAGGGAGATTGGGTAATTGGAGAATTGGGTAATCGGGTAATTGTTTAAACCCACAAGCAATTACCCAATTTCCAGATCATCCAATTACCCGATTCCGCCCACCGCCCTGGCAAGCCTCATGCATTCGCAATCAGCATGTTATTGCTGGTTGTGTTGTTGATCGTGCTGTGGGCGCTGGGGTTGATGACGTCGTACACCCTGGGCGGGGCGCTTCACATCCTGCTGGTGGTGGCGATCATCCTGTTCCTGGTGCACGTCATTCAGGGCCGGTCGATCGCCGACTCCTGAGGCGAGCGCCGCTTGCACGCCCCGCCGCGCCGCCGGTACAATTGGTGAGTTCCGCACCAACTCACCAATTCAAGCATTCACGAATTGCGTGGATCCCCGCGTGGCGAGGTAGCTCAGTTGGTAGAGCATACGACTGAAAATCGTAGTGTCGACAGTTCGATTCTGTCCCTCGCCACCTTTCTCTAATCTGTTCGGTCTTACTGCTTTGTGCGCCCTGACGCTCGCCTGCAGCGAGTCGGCGCCAGCGCCATCCGATCCGCCGCCCGCTCCTCCGGCGGAGTTTTCGCTGACCGGACGTGTGTCTGATTTCAACTCCGGCGTCCCGCTGACGGGCGCAGCGATCGCTGTGGTCGACGGTACGAATGTCGGCCGCGCGACCACGTCGGGCGCCGACGGGACCTATAGCCTCGCGTTGAGACCCGGCGGGTTCACGATTCGTTCGCGGTACGGCGGCTACGACTCTGTCTTTCAAGGCGTGACGTTCGTCGCCAACACCGTTCTCGATATTCAGATGCGGCCGGTCATGCAGACACTCGCCGGCACGTGGGCCGGCACCCTGTCCTTCGTGCAGGTCAGCACCGGGACCCGCACCGACGTGGCGATTCCGCAACTCACCATGTTGCAAATGGGCAACAACCTCTCCGCCACCTTTCGGACGTCCGGACCGTACGAGGGGAGCTTCACCGGATCGCTGAACGATCCCTCGTCGATTGCCTCGACAACCGAGGCCGCCGGCACGATGGCGGTGGCATTCCTTCTGTCGGGGAGGAACCCGATGACCTGCAGAGGCACGGACAGGTTCACGGGGACCGTCAACTGGACGCGCGCGGCGATGACCGCGCCGCAAATCACGCTCGAATGTGGGATTACGTTGACCGGGGTTACTGTTTCTCTGGAACGCCGGCAGTAGTCCGACCTCATTCCAGGCCTGACAGAATACCGTGACCTGGAGAACGCCGTGCCCACGGCTGGCAGTCGGCGCGCGGGGCCGCTTCAGCGACTCGACCTCACATCAGCGGCGGTTTGTGCGGCCAGCCGTCCGGCAGGACGTGCACCGGGCCATCGGGCACCCAGTGCTCGTGTTGGAGTTGCTGCTCGAGCGCCTGCAGTCGCTCGCGAAACGCCTCCCGCGTGAGAAACCGCTCGGTCTCTTGACGCCCATCTGGACGGACGACGATGGCCACGTACTCCTCGGTCTCGTTGTCGTAGCGCGTTTCCAGGCTGAGCGACACCTGACCGCGCTTGTAGAACCACACCATGAGGGTCTCCTGGGGTGCCTCGGCCCCGCGGCAGGGGCCTGGTTTCAGCCGGACCCCCTCCCGCGATCGACGTCGTTCAAGTTTTGAGCCGTTGGTGCCGATAGCTGACCCGGTGCCTGAAGCGGTCCGTTTGCTAATCCTCGACGACGACGAGGGCGTCCGCCTGACGTTTGCCAAGGCGCTGGCGCTCCAGGGCTACAGCGTCCGGGCGGCCGGCTCTGCGCGGGAGGCCCTCTATCAAATCGCCCGCGAGCGGCCCGATGCGATCCTCGTCGACCTCAAAATGCCGCTCGTCAACGGCGTCGGATTCCTGTATCGCTTGCGGGCGGACCCGGCGAATCAGGCCATCCCGGTGGGTGTGATTACGGGCGAGGTCGAGGTCGACGAAGCAACGGCCGACGACCTGACCGCGCTCAGAGCGCAGGTCTGGCACAAGCCCCTCTCGCTTGAGGACGTTCACGAGATCGCGCGAACCCTGCTTGCCTCGACAGCTCCGGGCGGAAGCGTCACAGCACCAAGCCGACACCTCTAGCGCGCTCGCCGCCGACTGGCGTTTTTTCAAGACGGCTAGAATCCTTGCTTCGATGAGCGACCCACCGCCTCGCGACGAGCGGATCCTCGGCTTGAGGTGCGCCTGGTGTGGCCTGATTCTGCGTCGGCCGGTCGGATTTCCGCAGCCGGACCACCCGCTTTCCTGGACTCATGGGATTTGCCGGGCCTGCCAGCGGCGCTTCGAACAGGACACTCGCTGACCGGTCTCAATGCTCCCGCGCGGTGCCGGCAATCAACTGCTTCGCGAGCAGCGTGAGCTCGTCCACCCAGAGCGGCTTGAATCGAATCACCGCGCCGAGATCCCGTATCTGACTGACCAGTCGCTCATCGAGCTGATAGTCACCGGTCACGATGGCGACCGGCGTCCCAAGATGCCGCGGTTTCGCTCGCAGCGCGCGGAGGAACTCCAGACCGTCCATCTCCGGCATCCGGAAGTCCACCAGGATGGCGTCCGGCGGATGCGCGACAACGTCGCGCAAGGCGTCGGGAGCGCTGAAGGCTCTCCGAACCGTGAACCCGGCAATCTGGAGGATCCTCGCGTACATGTCCAACGTCGGTTCATCGTGCTCGATGATCAGGATGGTCTTCGGCGGTGAGTCTTGTGACGGATCCGCGGGGTCGCCCATCAATTGGATCTTACGGCATCGGCTGCGCCAGGGCCGAGCGGCGCAGGCCGCGGACTACCTGACTAGCCGGAAGTGCTGTGACGTTTCAACGTGCGGCGTCGGCGCTCTGGCGAGCCTCGATGGCGAGACGACGGACGAGAGCAGCAGCGCGACGCCGAGGGCGACGGCGGCGCCCACGGCGGTAAAGCCGTAAGCCCACCCGAGTCGTGTCCATGGCCAGGTGCGCGGATCGCGCCATTGCCGCCCGAACGAATCGTCGAGCAGCTTCAGAAAGTCGTCGGTGATCGGCTTCGGCGCGACGGCGCTCCACAGCTCCCACACCAGCCATGCCGCGACGGCTATCAGCAACAGGCCGCACCACACATTGAACGCGGCGCTCAGTGCGCCCGCCTTGAAGGCCACGCGTTCACACGGCTGGGCAACCGGTGGCGTGGCATAGCAGTTGGTCAGGTCGAACACGGTGACGATGCTGTCCGGCGCGGTGACAATGAGCTGGGTGCCGAAGCCGAGCGCCGCGCACACGAGCACGCCCATCCAGAATTCCCACCCCGCGAGGGCGACCCAGGCCTGCAGCGAGTCCGGCGGGATCGTCAGCTCGTAGCGTCTCCACGGGCTGAGGTCCTGAAATCTCGGCCGCGCCATGCTTATGTCTTCCGCGTTCGGATGTCGGGTTCCATCGTTGTGGCAGCATCTTCGATTGTGATCACGCGGTTGGCACCCCGGTTCCCCCACGGCGGCGGTGCGCCCTCACCGACGCGGACCGTGATCACGGGAAACGGCGGCACCTCCGCCAGCCACGGTGTGTGGCAGTCGCTGACAATGACCAGCAGGTCGATGGGCGGCCGCCTTTCCACGAACGCGCGCAGACCCACGCCCAAGTCGGTGCCGCCGCCGCCATACAACTCGACTGGCGTTCCCGTGAACACCTTTCGCACATCGTGCACGGCGGCGTCGCAGCACGCGACGATCACTTCCGCGCCGTAGCCGATCTGCCGCGTCAGACCTCCCAGTTCAGAGACCGCTCTCGCCAGCTGCGAGTCGCCCATCGAGCCGGACGTGTCGATCAGAAACCCGGCGCGCGGCCGCGGCTGATGGAAACTGGCCATGATGAACTCGCCGTAGCAGGCCTGCCGGCGATGCGGCCGCCGGTAGGTGCGGTCGTACCGGCCCAGTGTGCTGTGGCGCAAGGCCCGGCGCACGGTGTGGCGCAGGGTAGCCATGTAGTCCACCTTCGGCGCCAGCGTCGCGCGCGCCCAACGCCGCCACGCGAGAGCGACATCGGTGTCGTAGATGGAGGTTGCCTCTATCCGCTGCGCCACGTCGCGTCGCACGAGCTCGGCCTTGATCCTGTCGACACCAGGGACGCCGCCCTCGCTGCCATCGTCGGCGGGCAGCTCCCAGAATCGACGCTCACCGTGTGCGCCTGACCCGCAATCCTGCCCTTCGCCGGTCGATCCGTGGTCGTCGGCCCGAGGCGGCACTGGCAACTGCTGGTAATACGTTTCGGCCCTCTCACCATTCCGCAAGCCATACCGGGCGGGCAGCGGCGGATCACCAGGGAGCGGCAGTCCTTCCTCTTGAAGATCGTCGTTGATTTCGCAGTCGCCCGCCGTGTTCCAGCGTCTGTGGTCTCTGATGCCCGCGGCCTTCTTGCGACCCTCGTGGTCGCGCAGCAGATGGCTGACCTCATGAACCAGCAGGCTGGCGTTCTGCTCGACGCTATGGGTGGCGAGCCAGGCTTCGTTGTAGTACAGCCGCCATTGCGAATCGACAGCCATGCTGCCGATCAGCGTGGTTTCTACGGGAACGAGGTTGAAGAGGGCGGGTGCGAAGTAGCTGCGCTGGTGCGCCGCGCGCACGCGAGCGGCCTGGAGCGTGCGCGAATAGCCGTCAGGCTTGCGATCCGATCCGCCGTCGCCGGTCCGGAACATCCGGAGCTTCATCATTCTCTTGGAACGAGCTTCGCCATCAGCATCAGCTCGTAGAACGGACGGCATTCCTCGGGCAGCTTCAGAACGCCTGCGGGGCGATTCGCTTTGGCGCACAACGTCCGCGCCGCCGCCGCGGGGATGTCCGCATTCTTCCTGCTGGCGACGCCAAGGGCGATCATCGCTGCTTCCCACCGCTGCGGCGTCTTGTTGTTGAGGACCGCACCCGCCAGCGAGTAACAGACGGCATAGGCGCGGTCCACACGATCGGGCAGCACGAACCGGCGCGGATCCTTGAGGATGTCCTCCGGGTCCGGCAGGTTCAAGGTCTCACGGTACTCGAGGAACGGCAAGGCCTGGTCGCCGACCAGGCCGGCGAGCGCCGCGCCCTGGAGCACGCGATGGCCCGGCGACACAGCTTCGATGGCGGCCAGGAGCCGCGACGCCAGATACCAGGTGCGGCCCGATGGCCAGGGACCGCTGCGCCGGGCCGGATCGTCAGGCGGCGCCATCCACGCATCGCGTCCCGCGGCCTTGACGTACGCCGCGATCGTCGCCCGCTGTCGATGATGGTGCGTGTGCAGGTAGTCGGCGGGAACGATCGGCAGGTCGCTCGGCGCCGGAAAGTCGCTCACCATCATGTCGCACCACGTTTCGTGGTCCATCGGAAACTCGCCGTGCCACAACCGGTTCGCCATCGGCGGCTGAATCTCCTGTCCGCCGGCGGCCCATTCGACGGTGTTGCTGGCGCACAGATAGACGACGCCTCCCTTCCCCGGCTCGTAATCCGGCAGCTTGAGCTCGCCGCACATGTTCTCGGTCAACAGCCGCAACATGGCGGCTTGAGTCGTCGGAGGGACGGTGGTGAGCTCATCGAGGAAGACCACCACCATGCACCCCTCTTCGGCCAGCCGCTGCGCATCGCGCGCCCAAGCCATGGGCAGCAGACGGACGCCATCCGGCGTCGAGACCGGAAACCCGCCGAAGTCCTGCGGCTCGCGAATCGAACCGACGAGGATGAACACCTTGCATTTGAGGCCGGCGCGTGCGAATCCCGCCTCGAGACTCTTGGTGAACTCGGTCTTGCCGACGCCGGGAAACCCGATCATGTGCATCGGGATGCGCGCCTGCAGGCCGATCGCGATTAATTGAACGAAGTGGGTGAATTCCATGTTTCGGACAGTCGAGTCAACGGTTAGACACCGTCCGCAGGCGGCTGGCGCCTGAACAGGGGCGGCTGATTCTAATGGCCCACCCATTGCACCGCGGGCCCGTACATGCGAAGCGTGCGCACGATCGCCGTGTGGGCCATTCTCGGCACCGGCTGCGGATCAGGGCCGGCTTCGCCCGATTCCACCGAAACGTGCTCGGGATTCGGCGAGTGGCAGACATCGCCTTACGTGCTTCCGTACGCGGTCGGTGCGTCCTACTTCGTGGACCAGGGCAACTGTTCACCACCGGGCAACGGTCATCGCGGCGCGACGAAATTCGGGTACGACTTCCTGATGCCGATCGGCACCCCCATCCACGCGGCGCGCGCGGGGGTCGTGACCCAGGTCGAGGAATCGCACTTCGATGGACAGGTGGCGGCGACCGGCTTCGACAACCTGATCGTCGTTCAGCACGATGATGGCACCACGGCGTTGTACGGTCACCTGACTCACGACGGTGCAGCCGTCAGCGTCGGCGATCGCGTGTCGCAGGGTGCACTCGTCGGGTACAGTGGCAACACCGGCAACACGAACAACAAGCCCCACTTGCATCTGTCGGCCGCGCCCTGCGATCCCGGGGCGCGCGGCACCGCCAACTGCCCGACGCTTCCCATGAACTTTCGGAATACCGACGCCAATCCCCAGGGCCTCTCGCAAGGACGCTCGTACACCGCACTCCCCTATCAGTAGGTGATCGCGACCGCGACCGTCACCCTTCGGGCCTGATCGCTGAACATTGCCCACAATCTGCGCTGATACCTCCGACAGCGTGCAAGCGACGCTTCCAGCTGAGCTATCGTCCTGTGAACTCGATGGCGGCCTCCAGACGCGTCCGGCTCACGCTGCCAAAGGTCCAGGAGATGCTCAGGCGCGAACGACGAAAGAATCGGCGGCTGCGGGAGGTCATCGATAGTCTTCGCGGCCAGATCGCGGCGCACCGTCGCGACCTCGACCTGCAGTTCACGCGGCTCGCACAGCTGCAAGCGGAACTCGACGCGCTGAAGCAATCGATGCGTCGATGATCGGCTGGCTGCTGCGGACCTCCAGCGGAACGGGCGGTTCGGCAAGCCGCGCACCGACAGAACCTGGCTGCGTTGCGCCTCACTGCCGTTGGGGAGCCGTTCGACGAGCCAGAGGTCGGCCGTGCCGACGATCACGGGTCCGGTGCTGCGCCAGAGATTGCCGGGCGTCTCTCCCGCACATCCTTCCAGGCCGCCGGCGCCTGCACCACACGAGTGGCCGGCGGCGCGGCAGACATCGCCGATTCACTTCGACGCGAAGGGGAACCGCGTGGAGACAGCGGTCTAGGCGACTCGACGCAAGCGGCGCGTTCGCTGGCGGTACTGGAACGTGCCGCACGCGCCATGACAGGTGTAGTAGTCCCACTGCTCGGACAACCGCGCGCTGACGCCCCCGACATGACTGCGCACGTACTGCAGCGGCCGATCGCAATTCGGACAGACCAGCGGCGGCGGCACAATCGGTGGCGTGCTGGTCTCGAAACGGCGATGCGCCGCAACCAGGAAGCGGCTCCGCCGCGTTGCCGGCGGCTCGCCGGAGCCGCCAAGCCCGAAATGCGACGCCGTCGAACCAAACAATGTTTCGTGTGCGCTCTCATCGGCCGTCCACGCTTTCTCGCGTCCGAGCGTGACGGCCTGGAGAAGGGTCCCTGGTGAGTACGGTGTGCGCACGACGCGGTCCGCCCCCGATGCTCGGGCCCGCGTGACGGTGTCGGGCGTGGGGTCGCACGCCAGTACGACGATGGGCACATCGGCCGTGAGCGGCTCGGCTCGCAGCAGCGAGCAGAGCGTGTAACCATCGATGAACCGCAATCCGGTGGCGGTAACAACGAAGCGTGGCCGGTGACCGATCGCCAACGCGAGCGCATCCCGGCCGTCCTCCGCATACACGATGTCCGAGGTGATGGGCCGGAGGATGCTGCGGCACTGATCGCGATTGCCGGCGTCGGGGTCGACGATAAGACCCAGACGCGGCGACGCGAGGTCCACTGGTTTAGATTGCGGCCACATGTGCGCTTAGACCTTGACCGATTCTGAATCTAGGAGTGTCCGACGAGGCGGGCAAGCGGAAAAACCAGTTTCCCTTGCGACAGTGTGCAATGCGATCAGGATTTTCCTGAGTCTGGATTTCACGGTCTCTCCTGCGACGTCGCAACCAACTCGTTAAGTGCGTGTGATAAGGTCATTCGCGCAGTCGACTTATGACGACCCCGGACATAACTCGGCGGCACATCGAGCGCGCGGGATCGAGTGACACTGAACCGCGTTACGTGCTTCGGCTGTACGTCAGCGGCGCCTCGATTAAATCACTCGCGGCCATCCGGAACATCTGGTACATCTGCCAGGCCAGTCTCCCGAACCGCTACACGCTGGAAGTCGTAGACGTCTACCAGCAGCCGGAACGAGCCGTGCGCGATCAGGTCGTCGCCGCCCCGATGCTCATCAAAGAGCGGCCGCTTCCGCGTCGGCGAGTCATCGGCACGCTCTCGAACACGCCACAGGTGATGCGGATTCTTGGGTTGTCGACACCGGATGTCGAGCGCGCGACCTGCGCGCCGGAGCGAGGCTGACGTGTCTCCCTCAGCCGAAGAGCTTCAGGCGCGCCTCGAAGAAGTCGAAGACCTGCTGCGCGCCATCCGCAGCGGCGACGTCGATTCGATGGTCGTGTCCGGTCCGCGCGGGACTCAGGTGTATACGCTGAACGGCGCTGACCACCCGTATCGCATCCTGGTCGAGGCGATGAATGAAGGCGCGGCGATCCTGACCGCGGATGGCGTCATCGTCTACTCGAATCGCAGCTTTGCCGCGATGCTCGATACCCCGCTCGACGAGGTGACCGGGTCGGCGATGGATCGCTTCGTGTTCGTAGAGGATCTCGTCCGTTACCATGACCTGATCCACCACGATCACAGCACCACCGGGAGGGGTGAAGTCCGTCTCGTGGAGCGGGGCGGCCGGATCGTACCGGTGTACCTGTCGATCAACGCTTTCGAGTCGGGCACGCCCGGCACCGTGTGCGCCGTCGTGACCAACCTGACCGAGCACAAGGCGCATCAGGAACTGGTGCTCGCAGAAGCGCAGGAACGCACGAAACGGAAGGAAGCAGAGGCCGCCGGTCGGCGCATCGCGAGCATCCTGGAGAGCATCACCGATTCGTTTTTCTCGCTGGACCGCCGCTGGAGGATTACGGACGCCAACCAACGGGCGGCCGCAACTTTCGGCACCACGCGCGACGATCTGCTTGGTCAGGTGTTCTGGGACATCTTTCCACGCGGCAGAGCCCCCGAACTGGAGGAGCAATACAGGACGGCGATGACCGAACGCACCGCCATCCACTCCGACGGGCCCTCCGCGATTCTGCCGGGCCGCTGGTTCGAGCGGCACATCTATCCAACAGACGAGGGCCTGGCGGTGTTCTTCCGTGACATCACCGAGCGCCAGCACGCAGAGGACGAGCTGAGACGAAGCGAGGCCAATCTGGCGGATGCGCAGCAGTTGAGTCACACCGGCAGCTGGACGTGGAATACGATGACGCGAGAGCTCCGCTTTTCATTGGAGCTCTACCGAATCCTCGGTCTCGATCCCGAGACCTTCCAGCCCACCGTCGAGAACACGCAGCGGCTCATTCATCCCCACGATTTGCCGGTGGTTCAACAGACCTTCGAGAAGGCGATCCGCGACCGGCGCGATTTCAAAATGCGCTACCGCGTCGTCCGGCTCGACGGATCGACCCGGCACCTCTACGGTCTGGGACGTCCCGTGCTCAACGGTCCCGGCGATCTGGAGTTCATGGGATCGATCGTCGACGTGACCGAACAGAAGCAGGCCGAAGAGCACCTGCGCCGCAGCGAGAGTTACCTGGTCGAAGGTCAGCGGATTTCCCACACCGGAAGCTGGGCATGGAATGCGTCCACCGGCGAGCTGTTCTGGTCGCTCGAACACTTCCGGATCTGCGGCGCCGATCCCGAGACGTTCACGCCGACCCTGGAGAGCATGCGGCCGTTAGTGCATCCGCACGACCGGGATGCGCTGTATCAGGCCCTCGCCACGGCGATTCGCGATCGCACCAGTATCGATCGCGAGTTCCGCTTCGTACGGCCGGACGGCACCGTCCGGCATGTTCACAGCCTGGGTCATCCGGTCGTGAACGAGATCGGCGAGGTCGTCGAATATGTGGGAACGACCGTTGACATCACCGAACGCAAGGAGGCCGACGCCGAGAGAGCACGGCTGCTCCGCCAGATCGTGGAGGCGCAAGAGGAGGAACGCCGGCGGATTGCGCTCGAGATGCACGACCAGTTCGGCCAGCAGCTGAGCGCGCTGGCGTTGAAGCTATCGGCGCTGCGGCACGAGCGCGGCCGGCGCCACGTGCTCGGCGAGCAGCTCGCCGAGCTCGAAACGATGACACGGCAGCTCGATACCGACCTCGAGCAGATCATTTCCCGCCTGCGGCCTCCGGCTCTCGACGATCTCGGCCTCGTCGCCGCGCTGACCAATTACGTGCGGCACTGGTCGCAGCACTTTGGCATCAACGCCAATCTGCACGCGAGCGGTCTCGAGCCCGGCCGGCTGACCAACGAGATCGACACCGCCCTCTATCGCATCACCCAGGAGGCGCTGATCAACGTCGCCAAACATGCCCGCGCCGAAAACGTGGTCGTCCTGCTCGACGAACGCTCCGGGCGCGTGTCGCTCATCGTCGAGGACGACGGCCTCGGGTTCGACATCAAGCAGCCGATCGGGCGGCGTTCACGATTCGGGCTGGTCGGGATGCGCGAGCGCGTCAGCCTTCTTGGCGGGACGCTCGATATCGAATCGCATCCCGGCCGGGGGACGACCGTCGTGGCCCGCATCCCCGTGCCGGCGGCCGCCGAAGGGGTACGCGTGTGAAGAAGCTCCGGATCCTGATCGCCGAGGACCACAAGATCCTGCGCGAAGGGCTGCGCATGGTCCTGGCGCGCGAGCGGGACCTGGAGATCGTCGGCGAAGTCGACAACGGCGCTGCGGCGGTCAGTATGGCGCAGGAGCTCCGACCCGATGTCGTCGTCATGGACATCTCGATGCCGGAGCTCAATGGCTTGAAGGCGACGGAAGCATTGCGGCAGCTGGTGCCGCGTACCAGGGTCCTGATTCTGACGCGGCACTCCGACTCGAGCTACGTGCAGCAGCTGCTGCAGTCCGGGGCCAGCGGCTACATCCTGAAGCAGAGCGCGTCGCAGGAACTCGTGCGCGCGATTCAGCAGGTCGCCGCGGGACAGGGCTTCCTCGATCCCGCCATCACCGAGCCCGCGGGCGGCATGGCGTCACACGCCGCGGCGCGCCGCGGCTCGACGCCGAAGAAGTTGAGCGGCCGCGAGCAGGATGTGCTGCGCTTCGTCGCCCTGGGATTTCTGTCAAAGGAGATCGCGGCCCAGCTCCAGATCAGCATCAAGACGGTCGAAACGCACAAAGCCAACGCGATGAGCAAGATGAATCTGGCCAGTCGCATCGACATCGTGCGCTACGCGCTGCTGCAGGGGTGGCTGCAAGACACATAGCGCCGAAGGACCTCGATCAGAATCGCCAGGCCGCGCCGATCGTCACCAGCAGGTTGTGGCTGATGAAACCATCGGTCGTCGTGCCACCCGGTCGGAACGCCGTGAACCCGTAGCGGACCATCAGGTCTCCCGCCGCGAGGGTCGCCCGCAGCCGTCCGCTGGGAATCACACCAACGCTCGCGCCTCCGCCGACTTCGGCCGCGAACGCCGTATAGCCGGCCGCCAATTGGCAGGACAGCGGCGGCGGAAAAATGAGGATACACGCCGTCACCGGCTGCGAGCCGAAGCGAAGGAACCCGCCACGGGCCCGCGCAAAGAGATCCACGGTTCCAGCGGTGACGCCGGTGCGAACGCCGGCCAGACCGAGCGTGCGCTGCAGGTGCTGGCTCGAGCCAGTGGAAGCGTCCGATCCGGGAAACCACGTCAATCCGCCGTCGATCGCGAGCGAAGGCGCAACCGGCCAGACCACGTCGGCGCCTGCACCGACATCGGTGGTTTTGAGTTCCGACAGTCGAAGTACACCAACGTGTCCTCCGACCTCGGCGGCCGGCGTCTGCGCCATCGCTGGTGACGAACCGGCCGTCATCGCCAGCAACGCGATGAGTACGATTTGGCAGGGCGTCGCGAGACGGTCAATAACGGAATCGAATGACGAGCGAGGCGAAAAGAAACGCGAGCGAGACATCGTGACTCCCTGACGTGGACGGCGCTGGCTTCACCGAGCACAGGTGGAGCGTCTGCAAGCGTACCTCGCCGACGGCGTTCAGTCGAGAGCGCGACCGTAGAGTCAGTCCGTGTCGGTCCGCGCGACAGATGGCAGGCGGCTAGGGCGCCTCGGTGAATGCGGTGCGGGCGATGACGGCAATTCGCGCGGGCGCCGTCCAGTTGGCGTACTTGGCCTGGAACTCCGTCTGCACGACGCTGGCGCTTTCCTCGGCGGTCTTGCCGGCGCGCTTCAGCTCCACGGCGCGCGCCTGAATCCCCTTCATCACCGTGCGCTGCTGATCGATGAGCGCGGCGTCGCCCATCATCCCGTGGCTCGGCACAATCTTGAGCGGACGGAGCGACTCGAGCTGATCGAAATCGCTCAGCCACGCCTTGACGCTGGAGTAGGGACTCGCAAAGGCCACGAACGTCTGGTTCATCACGATGTCGCCGGCAAACAGCACGCGGTCCCCTTCCACCCACACCACGGTGTCGCCGCGCGTGTGCGTCGGTCCAAGCGACAGCAGCCGGACGCGGACGCCGCCGAGATCGAGCGTGTGCTCCCGGTCGAAGAAGATGTCGGCCTTGCGAAACTGGACGTCCTTCAACAGCTCCGCCACCAGCGGCGAACGGCTCGAGAACGTCTGCGCCAGTGTCAACCCGAACTCGTCGATGTCCTTCTGCTGGGCCTGGGCGCGAACGATTCTGGCGCCTGGCGGAAACGCGGGCTCGCCGAGCGCGTGTTCCGGATGAAAGTGTGTGCTGACGACGTAGAGCTCCGCGTTCCGGCTGACGCCGCTGGTCGCGTCCACGACCGTCCGTCCGTTCCGCGGGCCGAGGCCCGTGTCGACGACCAGGGTCGCTCGTGAACCAACGATGATGCCGACGTTGGGTACGAGGCCGACGTTGCGATCGGGAATGACGTAGACGTGATCCGAGACTTTTGTGATCGCAGCCCCGTCGATTAACGGATCCGGCGGCCGCGGCGGTTGCGCCGCGACTGCCGAGCCAGCCGCCAGCCACGCGAGGAGTATGCGATGCCACGTCATTTGACCACCCGAAGCTTCACGACGCGCTTGGTTCGTGTCTCGGCCACGTAGATCGACCCGTCCTTTCCCACGGCGAGGTCGTGGACGGCGTTGAACACGGGGTCGCCGGCACGGCCGAAACCAATCGACGTAACCACGGTCCACTCGCGATCGAGCTTCACCACGCCGGTGTGCTGCGTGTCGTAGTCGGCCCGACGGATGCCGACGTAATAGTTGCCGTCGGAGTCCGACGCCACGCAAAACACCCGCCCGGTAGTCTGGGCATCCTTGGCCCCCACCCACTGCTTCTTGAACCCGCCGATCCGATCGAAGAGCTGCAGGCGGGAATTCTCACGATCCGCCACGAGCACATCGGTGCCACCGGGCACCAGCGCGAGGCCGTGCGGGTTGCTGAACTCGCCGGGTCCGGCGCCCTTCTTCCCCCACTCGCGGAGCCATGTGCCGTTCTTGTCGAACAGCGCGACGCGACTGTTGACGTAGCCGTCGGACACATAGAACGTTCCATCCGGCCGAATCTGAATGTCAGTGGGTTGATTGAAGTGTGTCGCGTCCCACGCGCCGACGCCCGGCTCGCCGAGCGCCAACAGCGGCTTGCCATCGTGCGTGAACTTGAACACCTGCTGAAGACCGACGTCGGTCAGGAAGACGTTGTTCGCCTGATCGATCGTGATGCCGTGCGGCACCAGGAACATGTTGGCGCCCCACGAGTGAATCAGCGCTCCCGAGTCGGCGTCGATTTCGAGGACCGCCGGCTCCGTCAGCTTCGTCGTCGCGGCGGGGTCGAACCCTCTGCCCGGCCGATGAAACACGAACACGTGGCCGTTGACATCGACCGCGACACCGGCCGCCTCGCCCAGCTGGACGGCAGGCGGCAGCCGCGGCCAGTCTTGCACTTCCTGATACCGAGCCGCTGGCGCGGCCGCGAGCGGCGGCCGATTCGAGGCTCCGCCGAGCGCAGCAACGCACGCCAGACACACCAAGCCGGATCGAGGATCGACTCGCAAGCTGCGCTAGTTTACATGGACCGGGACTCTCCGACAGCTAGCCCCGAGCCCACGACATACCGTGTCAACGGCCGGCCTCGATCGCTCGCGCCGCCGCGAGCATTCCGCGAACGATCTCATAGTTGCCCTCGTGACAGCCGTACTCGAACAGGCGCTCGGCGCTCCGCTTCAGGCGGATCACGGCGGTCCACGGCCTCGTCCACGTCGTCGAGTCGTCGACGGTGATTTCGTAGTCGATCCGGTCGGGTGCGACTCGCGTCAAGCGCTCGACGAGATGCAGGTGGTCTGAGGAGCCCATGAAGTTGTTGCTCGCCGAGAAATTCGTGGTGTCGATCACCAGCGTCTGCCCGTCCCATCGTCCCCGCGAATCACCCTGCCACAGACGCACCGATGCCGGCAGATGCGGGCGTCCGTCCAGACTGATGATGCGCGCTTCGTGTATCGCCTCGAGAAACAGCACGACGTAGCCGGGGGTCTGCACGATCGCGTAAAAACCGAGAGGACCGGCGCCGGTGTTGTTGCTGCTGAGTCTCGGCACGCCGTAGGTCAGGCACCGTTCGACGTGGTTGAGATCTTCGGGGCCTTCGGCAGGACGCCGGCGCATCGTTTCGGCCAACGCTCTCCTCGCCTGCGCTTCCTGGGTCAATGGAGGGATGCGGCCGTCAGGCGGATCGACGATGAGCGACGTGCGATTGTCGAACTCCCGCTCGATCATCTCGAAGGTGCTGCCGGTCGCGGTCGTGCTCTTGAAGCGATCGATATCGGCGAGCGCGGCGAGATAGACGGCGTCTCCCGCGGCGAAATCAGCGTTGGTGTTCTTGAAGAGACGATCGGCTCGCCTTCGCAGCTCCGCGACTTCCTCGTTGGTGAGAGAGGTCCGTCCTTCGAGCTGTTTCGGACGTTCGAGCGGCGTCGCGCTGTTGTTCAGCCACACGCCTTGAAGATCGGGATGGCCCGCCTGTCCCGTCACGGACGGCGCGCCGCTGACAACGGCCGCAAGGGTTACCCACAGTGCGAGAGACCGACGGTTCATGGTCACCTCCGGGCTTACCCAACCGACTGACGCGCGATCGACCTGGATTCTACGACACAACCAGATCGTCCGATCAGAGATCGAGTTCGTCTATCGCCGCGATAATTGCCGCCGCACCGGCTGGAACGCGGGCGTACCCTCTTCCCATTGGTTGTCAGTGAGCTGCTGCACGTTCGTGCCGTCGTAACGCATGACGAACAGTTCGCCGTACGGCTGCGGCGCGTCGGTGTAGGTCGCCTCGTCCTTGAAGCCGAGCCGCGACGTGACGAACGCGATCTGTTCGCCGTCGGGCGACCAGGCCATGTGGGCGTCGTTGCCGTGACTGAAGGTCAGGCGCTTCACGCCGGTCCCATCCGGTTTGACGGTGTAGATCTCGTAGTCGCCCTCGGCTTGACGCGAGAAGACGATGAGGTCGCCGCGCGGCGACCAGAGCGGGAAGTTGTCGTAGCCTTTCGTCAACGTCGTGATCGCGTTGGTCTCGATGTTCATGACGCGAAGGCCATCGCCCTCGGGGCCGAACGACCGGTAGACGATCCGCTTGCCGTCGGGCGCCATCGACGGAAACCCGTTGTTGTTGGGACCGCGTGTCACCTCACGAAACCCGCTGCCATCGGGATTGACGACGGCGATTTGCGCGCCGCCCTCGGCGCGATCTTCCGGCTTGAGGAACAGGCCGTGGAACCCGTTGAAGAAGGCGTTGAACCCGCCGATGCCGAAAATGATCTTGTCGCCGCTCGCGGACCACTGCGGCGCGAGGACATTGCGCGACTTGTCCTCGTAGATCACCTCCGACTTGTCGCTGCCGGTCGCGGCAACCACGATGCTGGCACCGAAGACGGTGCCGGGGGCCGTTCGGCCGGTCATGACGAATCGATCTCCCGCCGGACTGAACGACGGCAGGATGCCGGTCAGCGTCAGCTCGTAGCCGGGATTCCGGCTCCAGATCGACCGCCAGACCGTCGGCGGCGCCGTCTGTCGCTTGTGGAAGACGACGCGGCTGCCATCGGGCGACCACGACGCATTTCGAATGTCGCCCTTGGGACCGCGTTTGCCGCTCGCATAGAAAATGCCGGCGCCGCCATCCGCCGTGTCCTTGCGGATGTAGCCGACCTCGCCGGTACCGAGCGGCGACGGCTGGATCTTCACCCCCGCACCGGCGGCCACGTCCGCCGCAACGCCCGTCGCGATGTCGATCGAGACCAGCCGCGTATCGTTACCGGGCTCGGGTGCGGCGCGGCGGTTCGCAAGCGTCTGCTCCGCCGTCATGCAGTACGCCAGCACGCGCCGGCTGTCCGCAAACCACTTCGGGCTGCCGCAGAAGTTGCCGTGCTCGGTGATCCGCTTCAAGCCCGAACCGTCAGGACGAATGATGTAAATGTCGACGACGTGCAGGTGCTCCCATCGGCCGTGCGAGAACGGCATCGTGCTGGTGCGATCCGACGAGAAGGCCACCCACTTCCCGTCCGGCGACCACGACGGACGAAAGTCGCCCGCCGGGCCAGAGGTGAGCGCCTTGGCTCGGTGCGTCTTCAGATCCATCGTCCACAGGTCCGCCGTGCCGCCGGCGCGGGTCGATACGAACACGAGCTGCTTGCCATCTGGCGAGAACGCCGCCTGATCGTCGTACGCCGGATTGTCCGTGAGCCGCTCGAGGCCGCCGCCGTCCGGACCGGCGCGGTACAAATCCGCCTGGCCCTCGCGGTCCGATGTGAAGACGATCGACGCGCCGTCGGGCGACCACACGGCGTCGTAGTCCATACCGGGCGTGTCCAGCAACGGATGCTCGCCGGTGCCGTCGGCCGCCGCCACGAACAGGCCGATCTGGCCGGCGTTCGGGAACACCCGGGCAAGGACGATCTTCTGCGGCGCCGACGGTGCCGCGGACAAAGCGGCAGCCGCCGCGACGACGATGAGCATGGTTCGCATGCGGCGGATCTTACAGCGGAACTTGCCTCGAGGGTCCGGTTTTAGCCGGACGTCAGACGCGGCGGATCGGTCTCGAACGGCAGCGCCAGCGACCGCACCAGCGTCACCCGCTCGGGGTCCGAAAACCCGTCGACGCCGATGGTGACCGCGCTCTGCGGCGTGTCGAGATGCAGGCTGCCGTGCACGCGATCCCACCAGGACAACACGCTCGAATAGTTCGTGTTCATCTCCTCGCCGTTCGACGAATGATGAATGCCGTGCATGCGCGGCGTCACGAACACGTACTGCAGCGCGCGTTCGGCCTCGATCGGCAGCTCCAGGTTGCTGTGATGAAAGACGACGGATAGCAGCAGCGTCTGCTGCCACGCACTCAGGGTGTCGCGATCCACGCCGAGCAGCAGCACCTGGGCGGCGCGGAAGCCGGCCGCGAGCGCGAGCTCGCCGAAATGAAACCGCAGCCCGGTGGTGCTGTCCAGATCCAGATCGACGTGGTGGACGGCGTGAAACCGCCACAGTCCGGGCACGCGGTGGTTCAGCCAGTGCCAGAGATACAGCGTGTAGTCGAGCAGCACGAAACCGAGCACAACGCGCAGCGCACGCGGTAGACGGCGGACCGGCGTCCACCGCAGCAGCCCCAGCCGGCGGCGTTCCGCAAGACACTGCGCCGGCGCCACAATCGGCAGCTCGCTCGCCGCCGTCGTCGCGGCCCCGAGCAGGCCGATGGCGATGTTGCGTCCGACGCGCGCCGGTCCAGGGTCCTTCCGCGTCCGCAGCGGGTGCAGCCGCTCGAAGACGAAGAGGACGCCCGCCGCCACGCCAAACGCCAGCCACTTGATGCGCACGCCTCTACGATACCAGTCAGCGGGACGGAGGTTGTTGACGGGGACGGAGGTTGTTGACGGGGACGGAGGTTGCTAGCGGGGACGGAGGTTGCCGCTACAACTTCGGCGACCATACGCTCGTCTAAGCCATCCAATGGCACATTCCGCTGGCGCCGTCCGCTACGCTCTCCGGCAGTTCTGGACCTCACGCGTGTTCACCGCCGCCGCCGTTCTCACGCTTGCACTGGGCATCGGCGGCACCACGGCGATTTTCACGCTGATCCACGCCGTCATGCTGCGGTCGCTGCCGGTGGGCGACCCCGCCAGCCTCTACCGCATCGGCGACGGCGACAACTGCTGCGTGCAGGGCGGACCGCAGGACCGCTGGGGCATGTTCTCCTTCCCGCTGTTCGAGCGGCTCAAAGCCGAAACGCCCGAGTTCGAGCAGGTGGCGGCGTTCCAGGCTGCCGGCGCGCGGTTGAGCGTCCGCCGCGAAGGCGTGGACGTGGCCGCCAGGCCGATGCGGTCCGAGTACGTCACCGGCAATTACTTTTCGACGCTCGGCGTCGGTGCCTTCGGCGGCCGCGTCTTCACCTCCGACGACGACAAGCCAGCGGCGCCACCGGCAGCGGTCATCAGCCATCACGTGTGGCAGGGCACCTACGGCGGCGATCCCTCGGTCGTCGGCTCGACGTTCGTCATCGAGGGCCATCCGTTCACCGTCGTCGGCGTCGCGCCGCCCGGGTTCTTCGGCGAAACGCTGCGCAGCGATCCGCCGGACCTCTGGATTCCGCTGCAGCAGGAGCCGCTGATCGTCGGCGAAAACACGCTGCTGCGTCAGCCGGTCGCCGCGTGGCTCCGAGCGATCGGCCGCCTGCGGCCGGGAGCATCGATCGACGGGATGGCACCGCGCCTGACGACGGTCCTGCGCCAGTGGATGGAACACGACTCGGGTTATCCCTCCAACTGGATGCAGGAAGTCATTCGCCTGCTGCCGAAGCAGACGATCGCGGTTGTACCGGCTGGAGCCGGCGTCGGCATCATGAAGGAAGAGTACGGACGGAGCCTTCAGATCCTGCTGGGCGTTTGCGGTCTCGTGCTGCTGATCGCGTGCGCCAACGTCGCGAACCTCCTGCTCGCGCGGGCAGTGGCGCGTCGGGGTCAGACGGCGGTGCGCCTCGCCATTGGCGCCTCACGGCGCCAGATCGTCACGCAGGCGCTCGTCGAAAGCGTGCTGCTCGCCATAGCCGGCGGCATCGCGGGGCTCGCCGTCGCCATGGGCGCGGCGCAACTCCTGCTCAATCTCGCCTTCTCGAATTCGCAGTTCCTGCCAATCAGCACACAGCCGTCGCTCCCGGTACTCGGGTTTGCCTTCCTGCTGGCGCTCGTCACGGGCATCGTGTTCGGCGTCGCGCCGGCCTGGTTTGCGACGCGCACGGATCCGATCGATGCGCTGCGCGGGTCGGGCCGCAGCACGGGCGACCACTCGTCGCTCGCACGCAAGGCGCTGCTCGTGGTTCAAGCCACGCTGTCGGTGGTGCTCGTCGCCGGCGCAACGATGCTCGCGCGCAGCCTCAACAAGCTCGAGCACCAGGACTTTGGCTACAAAGTGCAGGAACGAGTCCTCGTGTCCCTCAACCGTCCGCCGGCCACCTACACGCCGGGCAAACTGGCGGCGCTCTACCGCCAGATGGAGGAACGTCTCAACCGCCTGCCCGGCGTGCAAGGCTCGGGCCTGGCGCTGTACAACCCGCTCACGGATAACTGGAGCGAATTGATTTTCGTTACCGGCCATCCGGCGCCGAAAATGACCGAGGAATCAGGCGCGTCGTGGGACCGCGTGAGTGCCCGCTATCTGCAAAACCTGGGGGTACCGGTGCTGAGCGGTCGCGGGTTCACCGAGGCCGACAACGAAACCACTGCGCCAGTCGCCGTCGTCAACGAAGCGTTCGTCAAACGTTTCTTCAAGAGCGACGAGAATCCGCTCGACCAGCACTTCGGTCTCGACCTGCCGGAGCTCGCCAGCACGTTCCGGATCGTCGGCGTGGTCCGCGACGCCAAGTTCGCCGGCTGGGGCCTGAATCGTCCGGCGCAGCCGATGTTCTACGTCCCGTTGGCGCAATTCGTCGATTACCAGAACGAGATCATGAAGCGGATCGAGCTTTCGTCTCACTTCATCAGCGGTATGCTGCTCGTCACAGGCACACCGCCAGGCACGCTGGAGCCGCTGCTCACCAAAGCGCTGTCGGAAGTCGATCCCAATCTGACGATCACGAGCGTGCGAACGATGGGACAACAGATCGCGCTATCGTTCGATCAGGAACGCGCCGTCGCGAGCCTCGCCGGCCTGTTCGGCATCGTGGCGCTCGTGCTTGCCGCGGTGGGTCTCTATGGTGTGACGGCGTACACCGTCGCTCAGCGAACCAACGAGATCGGCATCCGCATGGCGCTCGGCGCCGACCACGGCAAGGTGATCGACCTCGTCCTGCGCGGCGCGTTCAAGCGCGTCGTCGCCGGATTGATCCTCGGGTTGCCGCTGGCACTCGGCGCGGGGCGCCTGATCGCGGCACAACTCTACGGCGTGACGTTCTGGGATCCGCTGGCGCTGGCCGTCGCGGCCGGTTCGCTCGCCGTGTGCGCGTTTGTCGCCGCCATCATCCCGGCGGCGCGCGCCGCGTCGATTTCGCCGATGAAGGCGCTGAGAACAGAGTGACAGTGACCCCTAGTTCCGAGCCCCGAGATCTTTAGAGTACCGGAACCATCCAGGGCACCACGTACGCCTGAAGCATCGCGAGCAGGCCCATCAAGCCGGTGAGGATCAGGCTATGGGCGAAGACCTTCGAGAAGATCTCCCCTTCGCGACCCACCGCGCCAACGCCGGCCGCGCCGACCGACAGATTCTGCGGGCTGATCATCTTCCCCATCACGCCGCCCGAGCTGTTCGTCGCACCCATGAGGATGGGATCGAGACCCGACAGCTTGGCCGTCGTCGCCTGCAAGGGCCCGAACAGCGTGTTGGACGACGTGTCGCTTCCGGTCAGGAAGACGCCGATCATGCCGAGCCACGCCGAGAAGAACGGAAAGAGCACGCCGGTCTTCGCGAGGGCGAGCGCCATCGACGACGTCATGCCGGAGTAGTTCATCACGGTGGCGATCGAAAGAATGAACGCGATGGTGATGATCGGCAGTCGAAGCTGGCGGAGCGTCTTGACGAACGTGGTCCACACCACGCCCGGCGCCATACCCGACATGATCATCGGAATCGCGGCGAACAGCGCGGCCAGGAACACGAGCGTGCCGGCGGCGGCCAGAAAGTCGAGTCTGTACGTCAATGGATAGGCGGTCGAGGCGGCAACAACGGGTGG